>JAABUS010000659.1_pt1 | contig 85154 bp, 78 predicted proteins | sample 5560161 | NCBI WGS metagenome assembly JAABUS01 (sample SAMN10711885, study PRJNA513376) | rock metagenome | isolation source: Antarctica rocks | place: Antarctica: Victoria Land, Trio Nunatak nord | collected 2016-01-04
TTGTCCGGGAACCAGAACAACAGCTCCTGGTACGTCGTCGGGTAGTCCACCCCTGCCCGCGGATGCTCACCACTCACCATCCGACAACGCTACTTCACTCAAGCAGATACCCAGAACACATGTTCGATACATTAGTGGGTCTGGTTGGGGTTGCGGACTGTACTGATGATGATCTGGTGGAGTTGGCCGCGGCGCATGCCCGGGCGGAGGCGGCGCACGCGGAGCGCAAATTAGCGGTGGTCGCGGAGTTGGCCCGTCGCCGCCGGGTGTGGGGTGAGTCGGCGGTCGGGTCGGTGGGGTTGGCGGAGTTCGTGGCGGCGGAGGTCGCGGTCGGGTTGTCGGTGTCCACCGGGGTGGCCCGGCACTGGATGTCGTTGGGCTACACCTTGGCGGTGCAGCTGCCGCGGACCCGGCAGGCGTTGGCCCGTGGGGTGCTGGACGTGGCCCGGGCGCAGGTCATCGCGGAGCGCACCGTGGGTGTCGCCGACCCCGGGGTGCTGGCCCAGGTGGAGACCCGCGTGCTCGCGGAGTTAAGCGCCCCGGGTATCACCCTGACCCGGGGCCAAGCCGGGCACCTGGTGGACCGGGTGGTGGCCAGCGTGGACCCGGGTGGGGTGCGGGCCCAGCGGCAGCGGGCGGTCGCGGACCGGGAGGTCACGGTGCGCCCCGGGGTGGACGGGATGGCCACCGTGTGGGGGCTGCTGCCCGCCGCGGACGGGGCCGGGCTGAACACGGTGCTGCAGGAGATGGCAGTCGGGGTGTGCCCGGGTGACCCCCGCACCCTGGCGCAGCGGCGGGCGGACGCGGTGATCGCCCTCAGCCACGGGCAGCAAAGCCTGGGGTGCACCTGCGGGTCCCCGTCCTGCCCCACCCCGGGCACCCCGGACACCGGTTCTCGGCGCCGTCCGCTGGTGCAGGTGCTGGTCGCCGCGGAAACCCTCACCGGGGCGGTGGACCTGCCCGGGGTCCTCACCGGGTTCGGGGTCCTGGACGCCGACACCGTCCGCGAACTCGCCTGCGACGCCACCTGGCAACGCCTGCTCACCCTGGGCACCACCCCCACCCAGCTCGGCCCCGCCCTACCAGGCGGGGTCGTCGCCGACCCCGCCGCCTACCGGTACTCCCCCAGCACCCACCTCGCCGCCCTGGTCCGGGCCCGCGACGGGCACTGCCGATTCCCCGGCTGCCAGATCACCGCCCGGGCCTGCGACCTCGACCACGTCACCCCGTTCAACCACCACGACCCCACCGCCGGCGGACTTACCACCACCGCGAACCTCGGCTGCCTGTGCCGCTGGCATCACCGACTGAAAACCGTCGGCCGCTGGCAGGTCACCCAAGACCCCGACGGCACGCAACACTGGACCTCACCCACCCACACCCAGCACACCACCACCCCCGACGGGCTGCCCCCCTGGGGATACGCCGACGACGACCTCCGCGCCCCCCATCCACCCAGCGAAACCGATGAACCCGACGTGGACCCGCCCCCCAAGCCAACGCCACCCCCCGACCCACCCCCCTTCTAAACGCCACCCCCGTCGACTAGCCGTTCGTGGCGATGTCCTCCAGGACCGCGATCATCGTGCGCACCGGAACCCCCGTGCCGCCCTTACCGGTGTAGCCGTGCGGGCACCCGGTGTTGTACGCCGGACCGGCCACGTCGATGTGCGCCCACTGCACACCCTCGGCGACGAATTCCTTGAGGAACACCCCCGCCGCGAGCATGCCGGCCGAGCGGTTGTTGGTGATGTTCGCCAGGTCGGCGATCGGTGAGTCCAGCTCGGCGCGCAGCTCGTCGGGCAGCGGCATCGCCCAGGCCCCCTCGCCGACGGACTGCGAGATCGCGGCGACCCGGTCCCGGAACGCCTCGGTGCCCATCACCCCGGGCGTGCGCGTACCCAGCGCGACCACTTGGGCGCCGGTGAGGGTGGCGGTGTCGATCACGTAGTCCAGCCCGTCCTCGCAGGCCCGCACCAGAGCGTCGGCCAGAATCAGCCGGCCCTCGGCGTCGGTGTTGAGCACCTCCACGGTGGTCCCGCCGTACTGGGTGAGCACGTCACCGGGACGCTGCGCCGTACTCGAGGGCATGTTCTCGGCCATCGGCACGGTCGCGGTGACGGTGAGCGGCAGGCCGAGCTGCGCCACTGCCACCATCGTCGCCACTACCGCGGCCGCACCGGCCATGTCGGAGGTCATCGCCTCCATCCCGGCGGCCGGCTTGATGGAGATGCCGCCGGTGTCGAAGGTGATGCCCTTGCCCACCAGCCCGACCTTCGCCGTCCCCCCACCGGAGTACGTCAGCCGCACAAGCCGCGGCGGCCGTGAGCTGCCTTGGCCCACCCCCACGATTCCGCCGTAACCGCCCTCGGTGAGCGCGGCTTCGTCCAATACCTGCACCGCGAGCCCCGCCTCGGCGCCGAGCTCGCGGGCGCGTTCGGCGAAGGAGGCCGGGAACAGGTCGTTGGGCGGGGTGTTCACCAGTTCGCGGGTGGTGGCAACCGCCGAGGCGATCGCCCGGGCGCGAGCCAGCGCGGTAGTTGCGTCCTCGTCTGCGGCGGGCACCACCAACTGCACCGTGGCGAGCGCGGACTTGCCCGGCTTGCTCTTGTACGCGGTGAACGCGTAGCTACCCAAGGCGAATCCCTCGACGGCGGCGCCGAGGTCCAGCCCGGACAGCGTGGTGGCCGCGGTCGCCGTGCCGGCCAGCGCACGAGCCGCGACACCCGCCGCCCGGCGCACCTGCTCACCGGTGGGCTCGCCGGCCACCGTGCCCAGGCCCACAGCCAGCACCCGCTGTGGCGTCAGCGTCCCGCGGGTGGGCACCGTCGTCACCTCGGTGGCCTTGCCCGTCGCCCCCAGCGAGATCAGCTCGGCCAGTAGGTCCGTGCCTGCCAGCATGTCCGCGCCGAGCAGCACAGGGTCGCCCTGCCCGCCGGGGCCGGTGCCGAGCCCCACCACCAGGACGTCCACACCCTCACCGGGCGCGTTGACCAGGCTGAACTGCGGCAGGGCGGGGGACTGGGGTGCGGGATGGTCGGTCACGGTGCGGCTCCAGTGGTCGGTGGGTGGGGACGGTGTCGATCAGGTGGGTGATTTCCCGGGTGGTGAGCCTAATGACGGCCGGGTGCACCCGGCGACGACCGGCGCCGCGATAGCGTCAGGCGGTGAGCACTCCGACCCCGCAGACCACCAGCCCTGAGCTTCGCCGCACCGCGTTGCACGACACCCACGTGGCACTGGGCGCGTCGTTCGCCCCGTTTGGCGGCTGGGAGATGCCGGTGTCCTACGCCGGGGTGGTCACCGAGCACGCCAGCGTGCGTGACGCCGTCGGGATCTTCGACGTCAGTCACCTCGGCAAGGCGCTGGTGACCGGCCCCGGTGCGGTCGCCTTCGTCAACGCGTGCCTCACCAACGACCTAGACCGAATCGGCGCTGGGCAGGCCCAGTACACGCTGTGCTGCGACACCAGCGGCGGCGTCGTCGACGACCTGATCGCCTACCGGGTGTCCGACGATGAGGTGTTCCTGGTCCCGAACGCGGCGAACACCTCAGCGGTGCGGGCCGCGCTGGCCGCCGCCGCGCCCCAGGGTGTGCAAGTGACCGAACGGCACACCGAGTACGGGGTGCTGGCGGTGCAGGGCCCGCGCTCACCGGAGACGCTCGCCGCGCTGGGTTTGCCCCACGACATGGACTACATGGCCTTCGTCGACGCCTGGTGGGAGGAGCACCCGGTGCGGGTCTGCCGTACCGGGTACACCGGCGAGCATGGGTACGAATTGTTGCCGCGCTGGGCAGATGCCGAGCCGTTGTTCCGCGCACTGCTCACCGCCGCCGCCCCGCTCGGCGGGCAGGCGTGCGGCTTGGGTGCCCGCGACACGCTGCGCACCGAGATGGGCTACCCCCTGCACGGCCACGAGCTGACCGCGGACATCAGCCCGGTGCAGGCCCGGGCGGGGTGGGCGGTGGGCTGGGACAAACCCGCCTTCTGGGGCCGGGAGGCGTTGCTCGCGGAGAAGGCGGCGGGGCCCCGGCGACGGTTGTGGGGGCTGCGGGCCTTGCAACGCGGGGTGCCGCGCGCCGGTATGACGGTGCTGCACGGGGCAACGCCCGTCGGGCAGACCACGTCGGGAACGTTCTCCCCGACCCTGCAAACCGGGATCGGCTTGGCCCTGCTCGACACCGGCGCCGGCATCGTCGCCGGGACCGAGGTGAGCCTCGACGTTCGCGGACGCAGCCTGGCAGCGCAGGTGCTTGCCCCGCCGTTCGTGCCCGCGCACACCCGCTAGCGCGCCGCGGCGCCGCTAGAACACCGCTGCGCCGCGGACTACGGTGCATGGATGACCAGTGCGCCTGTGTTCTCCCGCACCACCAGTCCCGCGCGCACCGCCGAGGACGCCCTCGCCGACCTACTGCTCGCGCCCGGCTTCGGCAAGTATTTCAGCGACCACATGGTGAGCATCAGCTTCTCGGCCGAGCGCGGCTGGTATGACGCCGGTGTGGTGCCCTACGCGCCGATCACGCTGGACCCGGCGGCGATGGTGCTGCATTACGGGCAGGCCATCTTCGAAGGCCTCAAGGCCTACCGCCAGCCCGACGGGAGCATCAGCTCCTTTCGCCCCGCCGCCAACGCCGCACGCTTTCGTACCTCGGCGGCCCGCATGGCGATGCCGCAGCTACCCGAGGAGCTGTTCCTCGGCTCGCTGGCTGAATTGGTCGCCGTGGACAACGCCTGGGTGCCGGCTGCCGGCGGGGAGGAGTCGCTGTACCTGCGGCCGCTGATGTTCGCGACCGAAGCCGGTCTGGGGGTGCGTCCCGCCCAGGAATACCGCTACCTGCTCATCGCGTCCCCGGCCGGGGCGTACTTCTCTGGCGGCGTGCACCCGGTCAGCGTGTGGCTGTCCACCGAGTACGTCCGCGCTGCACCCGGCGGCACCGGTGCGGCAAAGTTCGCCGGCAACTACGCCGCCTCGCTGCTGGCGCAGGCCCAGGCCGCCGAGCAGGGCTGCGACCAGGTGGTCTGGCTGGACGCGGTCGAACGCCGTTGGGTGGAGGAGATGGGCGGGATGAACCTGTTCTTCGTCTTCGGCTCCGGTCCCGACGCGCAGCTGGTGACCCCGGAGTTGTCCGGGTCGCTGCTGCCGGGCATCACCAGGGACTCCCTGCTGCAGCTCGCCGTCGACGCCGGGTTGAGCGTCGCCGAGCGGCGGATCTCCACCGAGGAGTGGGAGAAGAAGGCGGACTCCGGCGAGATCAGCGAGGTGTTCGCCTGCGGCACCGCTGCGGTGATCACCCCGGTGGGACGCGTCCAACACGCCGACGGCGGTTTTTCCGTCGCCGATGGCGGCACCGGAGCGGTGACCGCCCAGCTCCGCGAGACCCTGACGGGAATCCAACGTGGCACGGTGGCCGACCGGCACGGCTGGATGAGCACCCTGTACCGCTGAGCACCCTGTACCGCTGACGCCCAGACCAGCGTCCGGTCAGCCCAACGCGAGCACCACCACGGCGGTGGTCGCCGCCAGCTCGCAGCATGCCCCGAGCACGTCCCCGCTCACCCCGCCGAACCGGCGCACAGCGTGCCGGCAGAACCCCGCCACCACCACCGCGGCCACCACCACCGCCACCGGACCCTGCCACCACCGCCCGGGTACGGCGCCGGTCGCGGCTACCGCAGCGGCCAGCATCCAGATCAGCGGCAGCAGCGTCGGCTGCGACCCCGCGACCAGGGCGCCCAGGCCCTCGCGCCGCGCCGCGCCCACCCCGCGTCGGCAGGCCCAGCCGAACGCCACCCGGCCGAGCGCCACCGCCACCACCAGCCCCAGCCAGCGCGCCTGCACCGCCAATGCGGCCACCGACACCATCTGCGCGCCGAGCACCACCACCAGGGCCACCACCGCGAACGGCCCGGTCCCCCCGTCGCGCATCACCGCCAGGGCACGCTCGGGCGGTCCGTAGCAGCCCAGGCCGTCCACGGTGTCGGCGAGGCCGTCCAGGTGCATCCCCCGGGTCGCCAACGCCAGCGCACCCACCACCACGACGCCGACCAGCAGCGGGGGAGCAGCCAGCGCCACCAGGACCCATCCCAGCCCCGCGGCCAGGCACCCCAGCGCTACCCCGACGAGCGGGGCCGCGGCGATCGCAGCTGCCCCCACCTTTCGGTCGACCGGCCCGCGCACCCGCACCGGCAGCACCGTCAACCAGGTCAGCGCCAACCGCAGGCCGTCCACCGCCGTGCTCACCCGGCGTCGGGACCGGCCGCCGCATCCGCACTGTCGCCACCGTCGCTCGGGCCGGCCACCCCGGCGTCGGCGAACGTCGCCATCTCGGCCAGCAACCGGGCGGCGGCCTGCACCAGGGGCAACGCGGCCACCGCTCCGGAGCCCTCACCCAGGCGCATGTTCAGCTCCAGCAACGGCGTCAGGCCCAGGTGCTTGAGCGCCAGGGTGTGCGCGGGCTCAGCTGAGCGGTGCCCGGCTACCCACCACTGCACCGATCCCGGCGCCATCGCCTCGGCGAGCATGGCGGCGGCGCCGACCACCAGGCCGTCGAGCACCACCGGCGTCCGGCGCTGCGCGGCCTGGGCCAGGAAGCCCGCCATGGCGGCCAGGTCTGCACCGCCCACAGTCCTCAGCAACGCCACCGGGTCCCCGGTCACCGCGCCGGCCCGCCGCAGGGCGTCGCGGATCACCGCCGCCTTACGCATCCAACCGGCGTCGTCGATACCCGTGCCCCGGCCCACCACGGCCACCGGTTCCGTTCCGGTGAGGGCGGCGACGAGCACGGCCGACGGTGTGGTGTTGCCGATTCCCAGGTCCCCGGCGACCAGCAGATCCGCCCCGGTGTCCACCTCCTCGTCGGCGACGGCCCGCCCCGCGGCGACCGCCGCCGCCACCTCGAGCTCGGTGAGTGCGTCCTGGGTGTCGATACGACCGGAGCTGCGGCGGACCTTGTGGTGCGAGACCACCTCGGGGCTGTCGCCGTCGACGGCCACGTCGACCACCCGCACGGTGGCCCCGGCCGACTCGGCGAGCACATTGATCGCTGCCCCACCAGCGAGGATGTTCGCGACCATCTGGACGGTGACCTCGCTGGGGTAGGCCGACACCCCGTGTGCAGCCACCCCGTGGTCGCCAGCGAAGACCACCACCCGTGCCCTGGCGATGGGTTTCGGTGGGCAGAGTCCCTGACACGCCGCGAGCCAGACCCCGAGCTCCTCCAGTCGGCCCAGCGAACCCGCGGGTTTGGTCAACTGCAGCTGACGGGCGACGGCCTGGCGATGCGCGTCGACGTCGGGGGCGCTGACAGGTGCGAACTCGGTACTCAACGGGAGCCTCTCGGGGTCGGCGGGTGGGTCAACCGGTCTCATCAGCGCAGTCGCAACGGCACACCGGCGATCAGCAGCACGACCACGTCGCATTCCTGGGCGAGGCGGGCATTGAGCGTGCCGATCTCGTCGCGGAACAGCCTGCCCGACGACGTGGGTGGCACGACACCCAGGCCCACCTCTGGGCTCACCAGCACCAGGCGGGCCCGGCTGGCCGCGACTGCGGCGACCAGTTCTTCGCAGCGGGGGGTGATGGTGCCCCGCGGTGCCTCCCACGCCGTGGCGTCGTCGAACTCGGTGCTCAGCCAGGTGCCCAGATCGTCCACCAGTACCGGGATGCCGTCGTCGGGTCGACGCAGCAGCGCCACCAGGTCGTGGTCTTCCACGGTTTCCCAGTGCGGTGGGCGGCGCTGGCGGTGCTCGGCGATGCGTTGCGACCAATCGTCGTCGCCGTCGCGCATCCGGGCGGTGGCCACGTAACGTACCGGGCCGTCGACGTCGAGCAGCCCCTCGGCGTGGGCGGACTTACCCGACCGGGCACCGCCGAGCACCAGGGTCCGCACGGCCGCCGACGCTACCGTGCCCGCACCGGTTAGCGTGGCCCACATGAGGTGGCGCTACGAGGACTCCGATGGCAGCGAAGTCCCCGGCCCGGACCTGGACTTCGTCGACCAAGCCGACGCCGAGGCGTGGTTCACCGACACCTGGGAGTCGCTGGCCGACGACGGGGTCGCCCAGGTGGTGCTGCTCGACGGTGACACCGTGGTGTACGGGCCGATGTCGCTGAGCCCCTAGCGCGGTCGCGGCAGCGGGCTACAGCGTGCCGGCGTACGTGGTGGGGTCGGACACCACGGCGTCGCCCAGCGCCTCGTCGATCTGGCGCAGCGTCTCGGCTTGCAGGACCACCCCGGCCGCCTCGGCGTTGCTGCGCACCTGCTCCGGGCGGCTGGCACCGATGATCGCCGAGGCCACGTTCGGGTTCTGCAGCACCCACGCCACCGCCAGCTGAGCCATGGTCAACCCGGCCGCGTCGGCGATCGGACGCAACGCCTGCACCCTGGTGAGCACGTCGTCGGTCATCCACCGCTTGATGGCACCCTGCGTTTCGGCGTGCTGGGCGCGACTGCCTTCGGGGTAGGACTGCCCCGAGGTGTACTTGCCGCTGAGCACGCCTTGGGCCACTGGGGACCAGACGATCTGGGACACCCCCTCGCGCTCGCTGCTGGGCACCACCTCGTCCTCGATCACCCGCCACAACATCGAGTACTGCGGCTGGTTGGACACGAACGGGATCTTCAGCTCACGGGCCAGCGCGGCGCCGGCGGTGATCTGGGCGGCGTTCCACTCCGACACGCCGATGTAGAGGGCCTTGCCGGAACGCACGATGTCGGCGAAGGCCACCATCGTCTCCTCCAGCGGGGTGTGCCGGTCGTAGCGGTGCGCCTGGTAGAGATCGAGGTGATCGGTCTGCAACCGCCGCAGTGACGCGTCGATGGACTCCATCAGGTGCTTGCGGCCCAGGCCCTTGTCGTTTTCACCGCTACCGGTGGGCCAGTACACCTTGGTGAACAGCTCGTAGCCCTCGCGTCGCTGGCCGTGCAATGCCCGGCCCAGCACCTCCTCGGCGCGGGTCGCGGCGTACACGTCGGCGGTGTCGAAGGTGGTGATGCCCACGTCGAGGGCGGCGGCGACGCACGCCAGCGCCGCGTCCTCCTCCACCTGACCCCCGTGGGTCAGCCAGTTGCCGTAGGAGATCTCGCTGATGGACAGGCCGCTGCGGCCGAGGCGTCGGAACTTCATGCCCTGGACCCTAGTAAACGAGCAGCCTCGTCAACGATCAGACCGCATCGCCGGGGCGGACCCGGGGCCGCGGTGCGCGCAACCGCCGCAGCTGCGATGCGCGGACGAAGGCGTACCAGCCGAGCTTGCCCAGTCCGGCCGGCTCGTCGGGGTAACGCTCGTGCACCCGGGTATTGACCAGCCGGGCCAAGAACACCCCCTCGACCACCATCACCGCAATCATGGCGAACATGCCTAAGGACACGCTGGACTGGATCTGCGGCGCGGCGAAGTAGGACAGCACCACCACCAGGGCCAGCGGCATGAACAGACCGGACAGGTTGCGCCGGGAGTCGACCACGTCGCGGGCCAGTGCCCTGGCCGGTCCACGGTCGCGGGGCAGGACGTAGCGGTCGTCACCGGACATCATCAGCGCGCGCCGTTCCGCCGCCGACGAACGCCGATCGGCTTTGCTGGCGCCGGTGGCCTTGGACCGCTTGTACGCCTCGCGTTGAGTGGTCGGTGGTGGTGGCAACGGACCTCGCTTGCGGGCTTCGGCGTCCCGGCGCTTGGGCGTCGGCCTGCCCTTGCCGAGCAGGACCGCCGGGTCCGAACCCGCGACGCTCGACCCGGACACGCTCGATCCAGCGGCGAGGCCGGCGTCGGGCTTGCTGCGCTGGAAGAGTCTCACCCCGCCAGGATAGGCGCCTACCCCGACATCGTGGACGCCGTCGGCGCCAGGTTGGGCTCGGGAGCCGGGCTGGGGAACAACCCCCCACGGAGTACCGTTGTCACTTCCAGCGTGGGCACCACAGCGCCGACAGGCTCCACGTCAGTGAGGGAGAGAACATGACCGTCCAGGACGAGACCACCACCGAGACCCACAAGGTCGCGATGACCGACGCCGCGGCCCTCAAGGCCAAGGCTCTGCTGGACCAGGAGGGCCGCAACGACCTGGCCCTGCGGATCGCGGTGCAGCCGGGTGGCTGCGCTGGCCTGCGCTACCAGTTGTTCTTCGACGACCGCTCCCTGGACGGGGACCTGGTCAAGGAGTTCGGTGGCATCACGCTGGCCGTCGACCGGATGAGCGCGCCCTACGTCGAGGGAGCCTCCATCGACTTCGTCGACACCATCGAGAAGCAGGGCTTCACGATCGACAACCCGAACGCGACCGGCTCGTGCGCCTGCGGGGACTCGTTCAACTGAGGACTCGTTCCACCCGCACCGCCAGGCCGTCACCTCTCGTTTGGGGTGGCGGCCTGGCGTCGTGCCCGGACCTCGGGTGGGGTTGCATGGCCGCCACGACGTAGCATCGCGCCCTTCACACCTGTTAGCGACACCTGACGAAGGGCTTCCCAGCAGTGACCATCGCCGTCACCGGATCCATCGCGACAGACCACCTGATGCACTTTCCTGGCCGGTTCGCCGAGCAACTGGTCGCCGACCGGCTGCACCGGGTCTCGCTGAGCTTCCTGGTGGACGGGCTGGTGGTCCGTCGAGGGGGGGTCGGTGGCAACGTCACCTTCGCGATGGGGGTGTTGGGTGGCGCGCCGCTGCTGGTGGGTGCGGTGGGCGCAGACTTCGCCGAGTACCGCGAATGGTTGCAGGACCACGGGGTGGACTGCTCAGCGGTGCGGGTGTCGCAGACGGCGCACACGGCGCGGTTCGTCTGTACCACCGACGAGGACATGGCTCAGATCGCGTCGTTCTACTCCGGCGCCATGGCCGAGGCCAGGGAGATCGACCTCGCCGCGCTGCTCACCGCCCGCGGGGACGTGGAGATCGTGCTGATCGGCGCCGACGACCCCGACGCCATGGTCCGCCACAGCGAATCCTGCCGCAGCACCGGCACACCGTTCGCCGCCGACCCTTCCCAGCAGCTGGCGCGGATGAGCGGCGAGCAGGCCGCCACCCTGATCACCGGGGCGCAGTACCTGTTCACCAACGACTACGAATGGGACCTGATGCTCGGCAAGACCGGTCTCAGCGAAGATCAGGTGCTCGCCGAGGTCGGCCTGCGGGTGACCACCCTGGGGGAGCGGGGTGTGGACATCGTCGGGGCCGACGGCAGCCGGGTGCACGTCCCGGTGGTGCCGGAGCTGGATAAGACCGACCCGACCGGTGTCGGTGACGCATTCCGCGGCGGCTTCCTCACCGCTCGCAGCGCCGGGCTCAGCCTGGAACGCGCCGCGCAGCTGGGCTCGCTGGTCGCCGTGCTGGTGCTGGAGACCGTCGGCACCCAGGAGTGGCAGCTGGACCGGGAGGACGCCCTGAAGCGGCTGCGCTCGGCTTACGGGGACACCGCCGCCACCGAGCTCGCGGCGATCCTGCCCGCCTGAGCCGAATCCGCGCAGCTTACCCGCCCGCCTTCCGCAGATAGCGGGCTATTCGCGGAAATTGGCCCGCCGGCGCCGCAAATAGCCCGCTATTCGCGAGGGGGAGGCGGCGCTGCAGTGGGGGACGGCTACAGGTTGACGGGGTAGGCGGGCTCGGCGATGTGCGGGTGGATGCGCTGCTCGACGAAGATCCCGTGCCACAACATCAGCACTAGCAGGGTCCAGATCCGGCGGCTGTGGTCAGCGGTGCCCGCCCGGTGCTCGTCAAGCATCTGCAGCACGGCCCCCTTGTCCAGCATCTGCTCCATCTGGCTGGCCGCCACGATCTCGCGCGCCCAGGTGTGCAGCTCCTCCCCGGCCAACCAGTGCCGCAACGGCACCGGGAACCCCAGCTTCGCGCGATCCAGGACGTGCGCTGGGACGATGTCGCGCAACGCCCGGCGCAGCGCGTACTTGGTGGTGTCCGGCGAGATCTTCTGCTCCAGCGGAAGCCTGGACGCCACGGCGAACACCTCAGGGTCCAGGAAGGGCACCCGCAGCTCGAGGGAATTGGCCATGGTCATCTTGTCGGCCTTGACCAGGATGTCACCGCGCAACCAGGTGAACAGGTCCAGGTGCTGCATCCTGGTCACCGGGTCCCAACCCCGGGATTGGGAGTACACCGAAGCGGTGACGTCGGTGTGGCCCCAGGCGGGGTTGAATCCGCGCAGCACCGACCGCAGCCGGGCGTCCTGGAAGATCCGGGCGTTGCCGTAGTAGCGCTGCTCGAGGTCCAACGAACCGCGCCGCAGCAGGTCCTTGCCGCGGGTGCCTTCCGGGATCGCCGTGGACAGCCGTGCCATCCCGCGGCGCAGGCCCGCGGGCAGCGCGGTCAGCCGGGCCAACGACAACGGCTCCCGGTAGATGGTGTACCCGCCGAACAGTTCGTCAGCACCTTCGCCGGACAGCACCACCTTGACGTGCTTGCGGGCCTCGCGGGCGACGAACCACAGCGGCACCAGCGCGGGGTCGGCGACCGGGTCGTCGAGGTACCAGACGATCGAGGGCAGCGCCTCGGCGAACTCGGCTGGGCCGACGGTGCGGACGATGTGGCGTACGCCGATCGCGGCCGCCGTCTCCGTGGCCACGTCGACCTCGGAGTATCCCGACCGTTCGAAACCGGTAGTGAAGGTGATCAGTTCGGGATTGTGGCGGTGGGCCAGCGCGGCGATGGCGGTGGAATCGATACCCCCGGACAGGAACGCACCGACCGTGACGTCGGCGCGCATGTGCTTGGCCACCGAGTCCGCCAGCACCTCGGAGATCTCGTCGTAGCGGCGCTGATCGTCACCCTGGACGAACTTCTGCACCGGAAAGTCGGGGGTGAAGTACCGGGTGATCACCGGCGCGGCGCCTGGGCGCACCACCGCCTGGCAACCGGACTCCAGCCGGGTGATTTGGGAGTGCAAGGTTTCGGGCTCGGGTACGTACTGCAGCACCAGATAGTGCTGTAGCGCCCGGGCGTCCAGACCGAGATCGATGCCCAGCGACGGGGCAAGCTCAACGATGCTCTTCTTCTCGCTGCTGAACGCGGTGCCCGCAGCCGAGGTGGCCATGAACAGCGGCTTGATCCCGAAGGGATCCCGGGCCAGGAACAGCTCGCGGGTCAGCGTGTCCCACACGCCGAAGGCGAACATGCCGCGCAGCCGGGTGACGGCGCCGCTACCCCAGTAGTGCAGCGCCGCCACCACCACCTCACCGTCGCCGGAGGTGGCGAACACCGCGCCGTGCTCACGCTCGAGCTCCGCGCGCAGTTCCAGGTAGTTGTAGACCTCGCCGTTGTAGGTCAGGGCATAACGCTCGGGTTGCTCCGGGGGTCCCCAGCGCAGCGGTTGGTGGGAGAGTTCGAGGTCGATGATGGACAGCCGGTTGAACCCCAGCACCAGGTCGTCGTCGTGCCAGGTGCCCAGCTCGTCCGGGCCCCGGTGGCGTTGGCAGCGCATGGCGGCCTCGACCGCCGGGCTGCGGGTGGACGCGGCAGCATCCGCGGTCAGGATTCCGAGCAGTCCGCACACGGGCGCCGAACACCTCTTTCCGGGTCTGGCACAGGCCGATCGCGGCGCAGCGCAGCGAGGGAGTTGTCGGCGCGGTCGCACCGGGCGCCAGCATGCCATCGAGTCACTGCGCGCGGTCCCCCGGCACGCGTCGCGCACCACCCTGGGCTACCCTTCGACCGTCCGTCCAGCGATCAGGAAGGCGTGTGGCGTGCGGAGTCCTACGACCAGGCGGGCCGGGCTTGCCGGCCTGCTCGGCATCATGACCATCCTGGTGTCCGGGTGCTCCGCCGGCGAGGTCGTCCGCTTCGGTTGGCCCGAGGGCATCACGCCGCAGGCAGCGCGGATGCGCGAGCTGTGGACGTGGTCGGTGATCACCGCCCTTGCCGTCGGGGTGATCGTCTGGGGTTTGATCTTCTGGACCACGACCTTCCACCGGAAGAAGAAGGGCTCCCCGGAGTTCCCCCGCCAGACGCAGTACAACTTGCCGCTGGAGATCGTCTACACAGTCGTTCCCTTCCTCATGGTGGCTGTGCTGTTCTATTTCACGGTCATCACCCAGAACTACGTCGACAAGAAGGTGGCGAACCCCGACGTCAGCGTCGACGTCACCGCGTTCCAATGGAATTGGCAGTTCGCCTATCCCGGTCAGACGACACCCGACGGGCAGAACGTCGCCACCGTGGGCTCCAGTACGCAGATCCCCCTGCTGGTGGTACCCACTGGCAAGGTCGTCCAGTTCACCCTGGCCTCACGAGACGTGATCCACGGGTTCTACGTCCCGGAGTTCTTGTTCAAGCGCGATGTCTTTCCCCGCCCCGAGCGCAACAACACCGACAATGTGTTCCAGGTGACGATCGACCGCCAGGGTGCGTTCGTGGGTCGTTGTACCGAGTACTGCGGCTCCTACCACTCGTCGATGAATTTCGAGCTGCGTGCGGTCAGCCAGGACGTCTACGACCAGTACATCGCCTTGCGTAAGCAGAACAACCCGGACACCGCTGTCCCGTACACCGCGGCCGAAGCGCTGGCCAAGCTGGGTTGCGGCGCGTTGTGCAGCCCGGTAGCGACCACGACGACGCCGCTGAACACCGCCAGGGACGCGCGCTCGGCCACGGTTGCCGAAGGGAAGTGAGCGGTCCGCTATGAGGGTCGAATCCAGGATCTTCGAGCTGTTAACGGCGTTCTTCTTCTTGCTGGCCCTCATCTACGGGGTGCTTTCCCGCGAGCCGGTCGGCATCACCGCATTGGCACTGTCGGGCGGGCTGACCCTCATCATCGGTACGTACTTCCGGTTCGTGGCTCGACGGCTGTCGTTGCGTCCCGAGGACTTCGGAGACGCCGAGGTCAGCGACGGCTCCGGTGACCTCGGCTTCTTCAGCCCGGGCAGCTACTGGCCCATTTCGCTCGCCGCCGCCGCCGGGATGACCGCCATCGCTGTGGCGTTCTTCCAAGTGTGGTTTATCGTTATTTCCCTGATCGTGGTCGTGGGGGTCGCCGCGGGGCTCGTCTTCGAGTACCACATTGGACCGGAGCGTCACTGACTCGTCCGGTCGGCACGCCGGTGGCAGGTAGCGAAGGATGGCTGATCCGGCACGCCAGCGTTGACGACATGCCCAGTTGCGCTGTCAGTTACGTTACGGACGCGGCCGCATGACGCGAGCGTCGGTCTGCACCGCGCGATGCTGAGCGATCCGGTGCCGGTGACGTGTCAGTCGCGCTGGTCGTTCGGCTTGCCGGCATCCGGGCGTCCGGAGAGCGCCCGGCGGGCTTGGTCGTGCTCTCGTTCGGCGCGGATCTCGTGCTCGCGGTGCTCGGCGGCCTCCAGCGCCGCAGTCTCCTCCGCCGGATCTGGTCGCAGCAGGCTGCCCCGCCCAGGTCGGCCGGCGGAGCCGAGCTTGTTCATCTTCTTGGGGACCACCGCGCCCTGATAGGCCAGGGGGATGGCGTGACCGTGCTCGTCGACCCCGCCGAGGGGCTGATGCACCTCGACGAACTGTCCATGCGGCAACCGCTTGATGATGCCGGTCTCGATACCGTGCTCCAGCACTTCACGGTCGGAGCGCTGCAGGGCCAGGCAGAAGCGGTAGGTGATGACATAGACGATGGGCGGCACCAACAGAACCGTGGTGCGACCGATCCAGGTCATGGCGTTCAAGGAGATATCGAAGTGGAACGCGATGAGGTCGTTGGCGGCGGAGACGGTGAGGATGACGTAGAAGGCGATCGCCATCGCGCCCAGCGAGGTCCGCACCGGCACGTCCCGCGGCCGTTGCAGGATGTTGTGCGGGACGTGGTCCTTGGTGAGGAACGCTTCGATGAACGGGTAGGCGATGAGCACCCCGAACACCGCTCCGAGCAGCAGCGCTACCGGTACCACCGCGGGCACTGTGTAGTTGCCCGGGTAGATCTCCCACGCCGGCCACAGCCTGGCCATCCCGTCGGTGAAGCCCATGTACCAGTCAGGCTGCGAACCCGCGGACACCTGGGAGGGGTTGTAGGGCCCCATCGTCCAGATCGGGTTGATCTGGAACAGCCCCGCCATCAGAGCCAAGACGCCGAACGTCACGGCGAAGAACCCACCGGCCTTGATGGCGAAGAGTGGGACGATCCGCACCCCGACGACGTTCTGCTCGGTGCGACCCGCGCCAGGGAACTGGGTGTGCTTCTGGTACCAGACCAACGCGAGGTGCGCCGCGATCAGGGCCAGCAAGATCGCTGGGATCAGTAACACGTGCGCGATGTAGAGCCGGTCGATGATCAGCGTTCCCGGGAACTCGCCGCCGAAGATCAACCAGTGCATCCAGGTCCCGACCACCGGCAGCGACAGGATGATCGCGGACATGATCCGCAGCCCGGTGCCGGAGAGCAGGTCGTCGGGCAGGGAGTATCCGGCGAAGCCTTCGACGATGCCCAGGATGAGCAGCAGTCCGCCCAGCACCCAGTTGGCCTCACGAGGCTTGCGGAAGGCTCCGGTGAAGAAGACCCGGAACAGGTGCACGACCATGGCCGCCAGGAAGAGCAGGGCGGCCCAGTGGTGGATCTGGCGGACGAACAGCCCGCCGCGGACCTCGAAGCTGAGGTTCAGCGACGTCTCGTATGCCCGCGACATGGGCACCCCGCGCAGGTTCTGGTACACCCCGTTGTAGGTGACCTCCGTCAGCGACGGGTCGAAGAAGAACGTGAGGTAAGTGCCCGAGATCAGCAGGATGACGAAGCTGTAGAGGGCGATCTCGCCCAGCAGGAAGGACCAGTGGGTCGGAAACACCTTGTTGATCTGGCGGCGCATGCCGGCCGAGAGGTGGTAGCGGTCGTCCGCCCACGTGGCGGCACCGGTAGCCGCCTGCTCCGCACGATTGGTGCTGGGGATCGTTGCTGTCATGACTTCCGCTCCCAAAAGGCCGGACCGAGTGCTTCGATGAAGTCGCCCTTGGCAACCAGGTTCCCGTCTGCATCGACGGTGATCGGAAGCTGGGGTAGGGCGCGTGCCGCAGGCCCGAAGATGGGCTTGGCGTAGGTCAGGGCGTCGAACTGCGACTGGTGGCAGGGGCACAGGATCCGGTTGGTCTGCGCCTCGTACAGCGAGGTCGGGCACCCCAGGTGCGTGCAGATCTTGGAGTAGGCGTAGTAATCGCCATAGTTGAAGTCCTCCTGCCCCTGCCGTTTGACCACTGTGGCCGCCGCGTCGGGCCGCAGCCTGATCAGCATGACAGGGTTGTCCGAGCGCCGCAGCGCTTCCAGCAGGGCTTCGGGGTGGCCGCGTTCGGACTCCCGGAACGGGAACACCGTTTCGATCGCGCCGGCCTCCAGGTCCTCCGGGCGAACGAGCACCACGTCGTCGGGTCGGCCGGTGTCCCGACGCAGGTAGATCGTCTCGTTGTTGGTCGGCGTCCAACCCGACGTCCACAACGGGGAGTTGTTGCCCTCGGCCCAGGGGTTCTTGACGAGCCCGCCCAGCGGCATGATCGCCATGATGCCCAGCGCGCCGGCGCCGAAGCCGAGGCTGCGCTTGATGAGGCTGCGCCGGGCAATTCCCGAGGTCTCCAACGAGTCCGACAGCAGTGCAACGGTGGTGCGCTGGTCCACCGCCGCAGATCCGCCCATGTGCCGCTGCTGGACCGCGATCTCCTCCGGAATGAACTTCTTGGAGTAGGCGATGACGCCGACACCCAGGGCCAAGATCGCCAGACCCATCGTCAGGCCCAGCAGGGGGGTGTACAGCACGTACAAACCCTGGTCGGACGTGCCGCGCTGCTGGAACTGCCACGGCCAGAACAAGAATACTCCGATGAAGGCGAGCGCAGACACTCCGCACAGTACGAACCAGGCGGCGACCGAGCGTTCGGCCCGCTTCTCGGCGCGGGTACCGGCGATCGGCCAGCGTTCACTGCGGTAGGCGACGTCGACCTCGTCGAGCTGGGTGCCCAGGCGAACCAGCTCGTCGCGGCTCATCTTCGACAGTGCCTCGTCGTCCGGGGGCACCGGGCCGTGCCCGCCCGGGGCACTCACGCCTTCGCCCCGACCCACAGCGCCACGCCGATCAGCGCGACGACGCCGACGATCCAGCCGAACAGACCCTCCGACACCGGGCCGATCCCGCCGAGGCCGTACCCGCCGGGGCTGGTCGAATCGGTCGCCGACTTCACGTAAGCGATGACGTCGGCCTTCTCCTGTGGAGTCAGCTGCCGGTCGGAGAACTTCGGCATGTTCTGCGGGCCCGAGGACATGGCGGTGTAGATCTGCGACTCGGTGGCCTGATCCAGGGTGGGGGCGTACTTACCCGAGGACAGTGCGCCGCCGCGCCCGGTGAAGTTGTGGCAGGAAGCACAGTTGAGCCGGTACAGCTCGCTGCCCCTGGCGATGTCGTTGCCGACCAGCGAGGTGCTGGCGATGGAACCGTCGGGGTTGCGTGGCACGGTGGGGCCGCCACCGTTGGCTTGGATGTAGGCGCCAAGCTGGTCGGTCTGCGTGGCATCGAAACGCGGGGGTTTGCGGGCGGCCTGAGCCTCATTGCGGACCGCAGGCATCCGGCCGGTGGACACCTGGAAGTACACCGCCGCCTCACCGACGCCGATCAGACTCGGGCCGCGATCTTGCACCCCCTGCAGGTTGGCACCGTGGCAGGTGATACAGGAGGTGGTGTAGAGCTGTTTGCCTTCCCGAGCCATTGCTGGGTCGCTCTGGGCCACCGCCACCTGCGGGGTGGGCGTCAGCACCGCCGCCAGAAAGCCGGCCCCGACCAGGCCCATCACCAACACGAGCAGGCCACTCACCCGACGGCGGAACTTGCTGCGGCCCCCGCGCCGCCGCGAGGAGACCAGCCGCGGGGTCGTAGCCGGATCGGCGGGGGTAGGGCTGGGGGTCGAGGTGCTCATCTGGATCCCTTGTGATCGGGGACGGTGGGACAGTGGCGAACGGGGATGGTGATCACCGGACGAAGTAGATGGTGGCGAACAGCGCGACCCACACCACGTCGACGAAGTGCCAGTAGTAGGACACCACGATCGCGGCCGTGGCCTGGGCGGGGGTGAACTTGCTCAACCGGGTACGGACGATGAGAAACACGAAAGCGACCAGTCCACCGATCACGTGCAGACCGTGGAAGCCGGTGGTCATGTAGAACACCGTGCCGTAGGCGCTGCTGGAGATGGTGGTCTCATGCTTGGTCACCAAGGTGTAGTACTCGTTGGCCTGACCGAGGACGAAAATCAGGCCCATCACCAGCGTGATGAGGTACCAGCGGCGCAGCCCGAAGACGTCGCCGCGTTCGGCGGCGAACACCCCGAGCTGGCAGGTGAACGACGACGTCACCAAGACGATGGTGAAGGTGACCGCGTAGGGCAGATTGAGCTCCGCTGGGGGGGTGGGCCAGCCCTGCGACGGCGCGACCTGGGCGCGCGCGGTGAAGTACATGGCGAACAGGCCGGCGAAGAACATCAGCTCGCTGGAGAGCCACACGATGGTCCCTACGCTGACCATGTTCGGGCGGTTCAGCGAGTGCACCCGCTGGGTGATGGCGGTCCCGGTGCTCGCAGCTGCGCTCGTCACCGGCAAAGTATGACGCGTCGTCGTTGACTCTGCGCCCCGGGGTGGTCGGTGGCGCGTCGACGGGTGTCCGGGCAGTGCCACCGACGCCGACAGGGCGAGGAGGACGTCATGGGTGTGTTGCATCGACTTCGCGCGGTGTTCGCCCGGAACGTGACGTCGACGCTGGAGCTGGCGCGCGACGACCTCGTCGTGGTGGTTTCCGGATTCGACCCCGTGCAGGCGTGCTCGGCCGCCTTGGACGAGTCGAGCAGCTGGCTGCCTGAGCGCCCGGCTGTGCTGCGCCACCACCTGCAACTGCCCGCGTGCGCGGTGCCCAGGGCGATCGCCGTCACGGCCCAGGAGGGCTACACGGCGGTCAGCGTCCCCGGCGGGGACGCTGACCTCGTGCTGGCGCGGGTGCAGGTGCTCGACGCGCTGCACTGCTCGCAGGAGCGGTCGCGGATGGTCGGACTGGCCCAGCGCCTGGGCGGGCAGGTGCTGGGCTGGGACGGGCTGCAACCCCGGGCCACCGACGCACACCGGTAACCGAGGACACCCCGCTGGCCGATAGCATCGGCTCACCTACCCACCAGCCTGCCGGAGGATCCACGTGAGCACCCCAGCCGCTGCGCAGGCGGCCAGCACTGTGCTGGTGTTCAGCCACCAGGCGCAGGTGCGCGAGTCGATCGTGAACGCCGTGGGCCGACGCCCTGCCCGCGACCTGGGTCGGGTCACCTGGATCGAGTCGGGCACCATCGCCGAGGTGCTGGGCCACCTCGACGCCGGGGGTATCGACCTGGCGGTGTTCGACGGGGAATCCCAACCCACCGGTGGAATGGGGTTGTGCCGACAGGTCAAGCACGAGATCGACGCGTGCCCGCCGGTGGTGGTGGTGGTACGCCGCAGCGACGATCGGTGGTTGGCGACGTGGTCGTTGGCAGACGCTGTTCTGGTGCACCCGCTGGATCCGCTTACCGCGGCCGAGACGGTGGCCGACGTGCTGCGCGCTTCGGTGCTGCCCACCGTCCGCGGCTGAGCCTTCGGTGACCGCCCGATCCTGGCCCTCAGTGCTCGGCCAGCTGGTGGACGGGGTGGACCTCGCCGCGGAGGACACCACCTGGGCGATGGCCGAGATCATGTCCGGCGACGCCACATCGGCCCAGGTCGCCGGATTCGGGGTGGCCCTGCAGATGAAGGGGGCCACGGCGGCGGAGGTGGCCGGTCTGGCGCAGGAGATGCTCGCCCGTGCGCGGCCGGTGCCGGTGGACACCGACGCAGTGGATGTGGTGGGGACCGGCGGTGACCGCACCGGCTCGGTCAACATCTCCACGATGGCAGCGCTGGTGGTGGCCGCGGCCGGGGTGCGGGTGGTCAAGCACGGCAACCGCGCGGCGTCCTCGCGGAGCGGCACCGCCGACGTGCTGGAGGCGCTGGGGGTGGCGATCGGCCTCGGCCCGGAGGAGGTCGCCCGTTGTGTGCGGGAGCTGGGCATCGGGTTCTGCTTCGCCCCGGTGTTCCACCCGGCCCTGCGCCACGCTGCCGGGCCACGCCGCGAGATCGGTATTCCCACCGCGTTCAACGTCCTGGGGCCGCTGACCAACCCCGGCCGGCCCCGCGCCGGGCTGATCGGCTGCGCGTACGAGGCGATGGCACCGGTGCTGGCGCAGGTCTTCGCCTCGCGCGGCGCGTCGGTGCTGGTGGTGCGCGGCGACGACGGCCTCGACGAGCTGACCACCTGCGCCACCTCGACGGTTCGAGTCGTGGCCGAGGGGGTGGTGCGCACCGAACAGCTCGACGCCCAAGAGCTGGGCTTGGCGCGGGTGCCGCTGAGCGCACTGCAGGGCGGGGACGCTGCAGTGAACGCTGACGTGGTTCGCCGGCTGCTGGCAGGGCAGCTCGGACCGGTGCGCGACGCGGTGCTGCTGAACGCCGCCGGTGCCTTGGCGGCGTACCGCGGGGTGCGCGGCGGGTTGGTGTCGACGCTGGCCGAGCAGCTACCACCGGCGGCGCAGGCTATCGACTCCGGTGCGGCAGCGGACCTGCTTGCCCGCTGGGCGAACCTGTCGACATCGTTGGCTGTTCAGGGGCGCTGACGTCGCGGTGCCGGGCGGCCGGGTGCTGGCCGGGATTACTCGCCTACCGCGAAGCCGGCGTCAGTGTCGCCGCTGGAGTAGGAACGGAACGCAATGTGGGTGGCCGTGCGCGCAACCCCGGCGATCTTGCTGATGTGCTGGGTGACGACGTCGGCGATCTGGCTGTGCTCGCGGACCCGCACCAGGGCCACCAGGTCCACGTCCCCGGCGCAGGAGTACACCTCCGTGACCCCGTCGAGGTCGGCGATGGCCTGGGCCGCCTCGGGGATGCGGTCCGCTGCGGTGTGCACCATGACGATGGCGGTGATCACGTCGAACCTCCGGGACGCTCGGGGCGGGTGCTGCGCCGAGCCTAGGCGTCCACCCCCCTCGCAACTAGCGGGCTATTTGCGGTCCTGGGGGCGTTTGAACCGCAAATAGCCCGCTATTTGCGGTTCGGGTGCGGTTCGGGGGCGGTTCGGGGGCGCCGGGTTCGCCGCCCGGGCGAGCTGCTCCCACGCACCCCAGCCGCCGGCGCCCACCGCTGGCTCGGCCCAACCATTGCTGGTGCGCACCAGGCGCACACCGGGGCCGGTCAACCAGCGCGCCACCAGCGCCACCTCCTCCACGGGTGCCCCGCGCAGCGGTCCGAGCCCCGGTATCACCGTCTCCGCAGCGGCCACCAGCAGATCCACTACCGGTAGCGGCGCCACCCCGCGGGCAGCACGCCCGGCTGCGGCGAGTCGGCCGGCCCGCACGACAGCGATCAGCCACCCCCCGTTGCCGTCGGGCGCCGCGGCAACGAGCTCGTCGACGGCGGCGAGCGCGGCCAGCCGTTGCCGTCGACGCAACACGCCCAGCAGGGCGCCCATCCGGTCCCGGGCTGTTGCCGCCACCTCGAACCGGCCCGCTGCAGCCAGTGCAGCCAGGCGCTGCTGCAGGCGGTGCAGCAGTGTGTCATCGGAGCCGACGATCAGGCCGTTCACCTGTGCTGGAGCCTCGGCGTACTCGGCGGCGGACTGCAGACCGGCACACGGTGCGGCGCACCGCCGCATCTCGTACCGGGCGCAGGGGTCCGAGTGCGGGTCGCGGGCGGCGATGCGCAGCGTGCAGGTGCGCACCCCAGCGACCTCGGCGAGCAGCTCGGCGGCGTCGCGGGCGCCGCCGTGGGAGGGGAACGGACCCAGTGCCCCCGCCCGGGCCGTGCGCACCACCGACAGCCGGGGGAACGCCTCGTCGGTGAGCACCACCCACCACCCGCGGTGCGGGAACTTGGATCGGCGGTTGTACGGCGGGGCATGGGCGCCCAGCAGGCGCAGCTCGCGCACACCGGCCTCCAACTCGTGAGTGCACACCACGTGGTCGACCCGGACGGCTATCGCCACCATCTCCCGGATCCGTCGTCTGGTTTCTGCCCCGGTGAAGTAGCTGCGCACCCGCCGGCGTAGGTCGGTGGACGTCCCGACGTAGAGCACCTCCTCACCCGGGCCGCGGAACAGGTACACCCCCGGGGCGTTGGGCAGGTGCTCGGCGAGGCCACGCTTACGCCGCTGACCCGCCGTCACCTCCGGGAGGAACGCCAGCAACTCCTCCAGGCTGTGTACCCCCAGGTTGCCCACCCGCTCCAGCAGGGCATGCAGCACTTCGACGGTGGCCCGCGCGTCGTGAAGCGCGCGGTGGTTGGGGGTGGCGGTGGTTGCGAACAACTCGGCTAGGGCCGACAACCGCACCGACGGTGCCTCCTGCCGGTTCAGCACCCGCCGGGCGAGCTTCACCGTGCACAGCACCGGGGGCCGTGGCCAGGCCACCTGTTGGCGTTCGCACGCCGCGCGCAGGAAACCGATGTCGAAGGGCGCGTTGTGCGCGACCAGCACGGCGCCGGCGGCGAACTCCAGGAAGCTAGGCAGCACGGTGCGCACGCTGGGGGCGCCCACCAGCATGGCGGAGCTGATCCCGGTGAGCTCGGTGATCATCGGTGGCACGGGTTGGCCGGCGTCGACCAGGGTGGCCAGTTCGCCGAGCACCACGCCGCAGCGGATCTTGACCGCACCGATTTCGGTGATCACGTCGACTCCGGCGCGCCCACCGGTGGTCTCCAGGTCGACCACCACAAACGTGGTGTCCCGCAACGGGGTGCCGAGTTCGTCGAAGGTGAGCTGGCGGAGTGCAGTGGGGGACATGGGTGCGACGGTATGAGCGGTGCCCGACAATTTGCGCCGGCCGGTTTTTGTCAGGGGTGGGCGCTACCGTCGCGACACGGCCGGGATGAGCCCGGCCACCGGTGAGACGGAGCAGACATGCTGATCGACTGCGACTCGTGCGCGGTACGCGGCCCGGCGTGCGGCGACTGTGTGGTGTCGGTGCTGCTGGGCCAGCCCGCCATGCCGCAACGGGCCACCGACCCTGCAGCGCTCACCGCCCCCGGGCGGCAGGACGGCGGACCTTGGCAGATCGGTGCCGAGGATCGGCGCGCGTTGGCGGTACTGGCCGCGGCCGGCATGGTGCCCCGCCTGCGGTTGGTGCCCCGCCACGGCGACGACGACCGGCGGGCGGGTTGAGCGCCGCTGCGGCGTCGCGCCCGCTGGACGTGGTGGTGTTCGGGGCCACCGGGTTTGCCGGCCGGCTCACCGCAGGTCACCTCGCGCGGTGCGCCGGCGAAAAGGTGCGGATCGGGCTCGCCGGGCGCTCGCTGGATCGGCTCGCGGCGGTCCGCGCCGGGCTGGGCGCACGCGCCGCGGACTGGCCGCTGCTGGTCGCGGATTCCGCCGACCCCGCCACGCTGACGGCGTTGGCCCGCTCGACGGCGGTCCTGACGAGCACGGTGGGCCCCTACGCCCGGCACGGTCTGCCGTTGGTGGCTGCGTGCGCGGCGCAGGGCACCCACTACGCCGACCTGACCGGTGAGCCGCTGTTCGTCCGGCGCAGCATCGACCTGGCGCACCAGGCAGCGGTGGCCTCCGGCGCCCGCATCGTGCACTCCTGCGGCTTCGATTCCGTACCTTCTGACCTGGCCGTCTTGGCCGCGCACGAGCGGGCACAGGCGGACGGAGCCGGCGACCTCACCGACGTCACCTTCGTGTTGGTGTCGGCCCGTGGTGGGTTCAGCGGCGGCACCGTGGACTCCCTGCGCAACCAGGTCGACGAGGTGTCCGCGCAGCCCCGGCTGCGGCAGCAGCTGGGCGATCCCTACGGGTTCAGCCCGCAGCGCGGCGCGGAGCCCGAGCTCGGTCCGCAGCCCGACAGCCACGGGGTGCGCTACGACCGTGACCTGGGGGTGTGGACGGCACCGTTCGTCATGGCGGCGCACAACACCAGGATCGTGCGCCGCAGCAACGCGCTGCAGGACTGGTCCTACGGGCGCCGCCTGCGCTACCGCGAGGTGGTCTCCTGCGGTCGCAGCACGCTGGCTCCGGTGCTGGCCACCGCGCTCGCGGGTAGCACGCGCGGGTTCGTCGCCGGTCTCGGGTTCGGCCCCACCCGGGCGCTGCTCGACCGGCTACTGCCCGCGCCGGGCACCGGACCTGGGCAACGGGCGCGGTCTGCGGGACATTTCCGGGTGCAGGTGCACGCCGCCACCACCTCCGGTGCGCGCTACCTGGTGACGGTGGCCGCGCAGGGGGACCCGGGGTACGCGGCGACGGCGGTCATGCTGGGGCAGAGCGCGTTGAGCCTGGCACTCGACGGGGCGGTGCTGGCCGAGCGTGCCGGTGTCCTCACCCCGGCCACGGCCATCGGATCGGTGCTCGCCGAGCGGCTGCGCCAGCAGGACTTCGAGATCACCATCCGGGCGCGGTGACTGCCTCCTAGACTGCAGCCGGTGAAACCCACGCCAGCACCTCGGTCGCTGCTGGCGCTGGTCGCTGTGCTGATGATCGTGCTCGTTCCGGCGCCCCACGGCGCCCCGGTGGACCAACCCACCGCGTCCGCGCCGACGGCGACCACACCTGCCGGCGCAGGTCGTGCCGAGGCCAGTACGGCTGCCCCGCCCGGGCCCGCACAGGCCCAGCGCGCTGAGCTGGTCCAAGAGCTGTTGACCGCTTGGGCGGCGGCGGAGCGTACCAACGACACCGCCGCCCTCGCGGGGCTGATGGACTCCGCTGCCGACCCGGCGTTTCGGTCGGCGGAGGCCGCCCGGGCAGCCAACCTCACCGGGGTGCCATTGCGTGAATGGGATTACCAGCTGGTTGCCGAGCCCGCACCCGTGGTGCCCCCGGTGCTGGTGCAGAGGCTGGGAGCGCAGGAGGTGTGGGCGCCACCGGTGGTGCTGCGCTACGCGGTGAGCGGCGTCGACGCGCTCGCCACCAGCCGGACGGTGGGGCTGGTCGTCGCCCGGCGCGGGGGGCAGTGGCGGCTGGTCACCGACACCGCCCTCACCGACTACGGGCGCCGTACCTGGCGCGGCCCGTGGGACTTCGGTCCCGTCCTCGTGCGCAGCAGCGACCAGGGTGTGGTGTTCGGCCACCCCGGCGCCGAACCGGAACTCGACGCTGTCGCCGAAGCGCTGCGCACCGCGGTACCTGCCGTCACCGACTTCTGGGGCACCGGCTGGCCACGGCAGGCGCTGGTGGTCCTGACCTCATCCCGCGCCGAGCTGGTGTCCCTGGTGGGGGAGGATTTCGCCGGCGCCGGGGTGGCCGCCGTGACCACCGCGGACGCGGTGAACCGGGCCGCGGGCACCGCCGCCGGGGTCCGGGTGGTGGCCGACTCCGCCGCGGTCCGGGCGCTGAACCGGCCGTCCCTCTCAGTGGTGCTGCGCCACGAGCTGACTCACGTGGCGACCCGCACGATCACCGCCGACCAGGCGCCGCTGTGGATGTTGGAGGGCTTCGCCGACTACGCCGGGTACCGGGGCAGCGGCACCGCGATCGCCTCGGGTGCGCCGGAGGTGGCCCAGTTGGTCCGCACCGTCGGCGCACCCACCGCCCTGCCGGTCGACGCCGACTTCGCCCCGACCGGTCCCACCACCAGGGCAGCCCTCGCCTACCAGCTGTCCTGGACGTTCGCGGAGTTTCTCGCTCAGACCAGGGGCGAGGCTGCCCTGATCCAGGCGTACCGCTCGGTGGCCGCCCTGGCCGCACCCACTTCCGCTCAGGTGGATGCCGCGCTGAGTGCTGCCGGTGCGCCCACGGATGTGTTGGTGGCCCAGTGGGGTCAGTGGCTGGCGGCACAACTGGGGTGAACGCCTCGCCAGCTGGCGAGCGGGTCCGGGCCAGCTAGCGTCACCGGCGTGCGACGGACCCTGTTGGTGACCAATGACTTCCCACCCCGACCCGGTGGCATCCAGTCCTACCTGCACACCCTCATCGCCCACCTGCCTGCCAGCGACGTGGTGGTCTACGCCCCGGCGTGGCGTGGGCAAGACCAGCGCTTCGATGCTCGGGCGCCCTTCGAGGTGGTGCGTCACCCCGGCACGTTGATGCTGCCGGTCCCCGACGTGGCCCGCCGGGCGCGGGAGCTGCTGCGCGCACACGACTGCGAGGTGGTGTGGTTCGGAGCGGCCGCGCCGCTGGCGCTGCTCGGGCCCGGTTTGCGCCGGGCCGGGGCGCGGCGCGTTCTGGCCAGCACCCACGGCCACGAGGTGGGGTGGTCGATGCTGCCGGGCGCCCGGCAGGCGTTGCGCCGCATCGGTACCGACGCCGACGTGCTGACCTACGTGAGCCGCTACACCCGCGCACGGTTCGCCTCGGCGTTCGGGCCGCTGGCCGCTTTGGAGCAGCTGGCCCCCGGGGTCGACAGCAGCGTCTTCCGCCCGGATCCCGCCGCCAGGGCAGCGCTGCGCTCCCGGTACGGGCTCGGTCAGCGCCCGGTGGTGGTCTGCGTGTCCCGGCTGGTGGCCCGCAAGGGCCAGGACGTGCTGGTGCGCGCGTTGCCGGCGATCCGCTGCGCCGTCGCCGGGGCCGCGCTGCTGCTGGTCGGTGGCGGCCCATCCGAGCAGCACCTGCGGGCGCTAGCAGAAGCCGAGGGGGTGGCAGCGCACGTCATCTTCACCGGCAGCGTGGCCGTCGAGGAGCTGGCCGCCCACTACTGCGTGGGTGACGTCTTCGCGATGCCGTGCCGCACCCGCGGCGCCGGCCTGGACGTGGAGGGCCTCGGCATCGTCTTCCTGGAGGCCTCAGCGAGCGGGCTGCCCGTCGTCGCCGGCCGATCGGGCGGCGCACCGGAGACCGTACTGCCGGGCGTGACCGGCCAGGTGGTGGACGGCACCGACGTGGCGCGGGTCGCCGGGGCGATCAGCGAATACCTGGCTGACCCGGAGCTGGCCACCAGGACGGGCGCGGCCGGGCGGGAATGGGTGTCAAGGCATTGGCGCTGGGGCGCTGCGGCCGCACGGTTGGGTCAGCTCATCGACCAGGCGCAACCCCCCTGTGCCACCACAGCTGCTGACGAGCTGGCTGCTCAGGAGTAGATCGCCTCGATGTCACGGGCGAAGTGGTCGGCCACCACAGCGCGTTTGATCTTCAGTGACGGGGTCATCTCCCCGCCCTGCTCGGTGAAGTCGGTCGGCAGGATCCGGTACTTCTTGATCGACTCCGCGTGCGAGACGGCCCGGTTGGCCTCGGCTACCGCAGTGTCGATCTCCGAGCGCAGATCCGCGTCCTCGACAAGGTCGGCCACCTCCACGGAGTCGTCCTTGCCGTGGCGCACCTTCCAACCGGGGAACGCATCGGGGTCGATGGTGATGAGGGCACCGATGAACGGCTTCGCATCGCCCACCACCATGCACTGGCTGATCAGCGGGTGGGCGCGCAGCTTGTCCTCCAGCGCTGCCGGAGCGACGTTCTTGCCACCGGCGGTCACGATGATCTCCTTCTTGCGTCCGGTGACGCTGAGGAACCCGTCGGAGTCCAGGGAGCCGAGATCGCCGGTGTGGAACCAACCGTCGACCAACGCCTCGGCGGTGGCGTCGGCGTTGTGCCAGTACCCGGCGAACACCACATCACCGGACAGCAGGATCTCCGAATCCTCCGCGATCCGCACCGCACAGCCGGTCAGCGGCATGCCCACGGTTCCCATCCGCTGGTTGTGCGGCGTGTTCGCGGTCACGGCCGCGGTGGTTTCCGTCAGGCCGTAACCCTCATACACCGGCAGGCCGATACCCCGGAAAAAGTGCCCCAGCCGGGCACCCAGCGGTGCACCACCGGCGACCGCCGCCACGCACTCCCCGCCGAGCGCAGCGCGCAGCTTGCTGTACACCAGCCGGTCGAACAGTGCGTGCCTGGCGCGCAGCAGCAGGCCGGGGCCGGCGGACTCCAGCGCCTTGCTGTAGGCCACCGCGGTCGCGTCGGCGGCGTCGAAGATCTTGCCCTTGCCCTCCGCGTGCGCCTTCTGCCCCGCGGAGTTGTACACCTTTTCGAACACCCGGGGCACCGCCAGCAGGAACGTGGGGTGAAACTCGGCCAGGTCACCGAGCAGGTTCTTCACGTCCGCGGTGTGCCCGACCACCACCCTCGCCTCCAACGCGGCCACGCTGATGGCCCGGGCAAAGACGTGCGCCAGCGGCAAGAAGCACAGATTGGACTGACCGGGTGAGATCATCTCGGCGAAGGTCGCGGCGGCCGAGCGGGACTCCGTCAGCAGGTTGCGGTGGGTCAGCTCGCACCCCTTGGGCCGCCCCGTGGTACCCGAGGTGTAGATCAGTGTCGCCAGGTCGTCGGCACCCACGCCGGCCCGCCGCTGCGCCAGTACCTCCTCCGCCACCTCGGCCCCGGCCGCGGTGAGCGTCTGCACCCCCGGCTCGTCCGGGTCGGTGATGGTCCAGACGTGCGCCAGATCCGCGCACTGGCCACGGACTGCCGCGACCGTCGCGGCATGTTCACCGGTCTCCACCACGATGCCCACCGCGCCGGAATCCCCCAGGATCCACTGCACCTGATCCGCCGAGGACGTCTCGTACACCGGCACGGTGACCGCACCCGCGGTCCAGATGGCGTAATCGAACAGGCTCCATTCATACCGGGTGGCCGACAGCAGACCCACCCGGTCACCGGGGCCGACACCCGCAGCGATCAGCCCTTTGGCGACCCCGACCACCGCCGCGGCGAACTCCGCCGCGCTGACGTCGCTCCACCGCCCATCGATGCGCCGGCGGTACAACGTGGCTGAGGCGAAGTGCTCGGCGTGGGAGAACAGTGCGTCGGTCAGGTTCTCCTCCGGCGACACCGTGATGGTGGACGGGACGCTGTACTCACGCACGGTGGCCTCCGCTGTCGGGGTGCGCCGCGCCCGCGTCGGCGCAGCGTGGCGGAGATTACCGCCCGGAAAGGGCGAGTGCGGCATACCGGGTCTGACCGTGTCCGCTTGGTATGTGAGTCTGCCCTGATGCCCGCGTTGGAGATGGTCGACGAGTCGTTCGTGGCGGCCCCGCCCGCGCAGGTCGCCGCCGCGCTGTCCGGGCAGCGGCGCTGGCGACGGTGGTGGCCGGACCTGGCACTGACGGTGGTGGCCGACCGAGGCGAGCTGGGCCTGCGGTGGGCCATGGCCGGTGCCCTACATGGCACGCTGGAGATGTGGTTGGAGCCGGTCCTGGACGGCACCGTGCTGCACCAGATCCTGCACGCCGAACTGCCCGGGGCACGCCCACGAGAACTCGCTGACCAACAGCGGCGTCGCCGCCTGGCGGCCAAGGCCATCGCGTTCGAACTCAAGGCGACCCTGGAGGGTGCCCGGCCCCCAGGTGAACCCCCCGGCACCGGCCCTGACCACCCCCGCGGCCCCGGGTAGCGTCAGCGCCATGGCAGAGGTGACCACGCAGTCGGTTGTCGTCGCGGCGCCGGTCGCCACCGTGATGGATGTGATCGCCGACTTCGACTCCTACCCCGACTGGGCTGGTGCCGTCCGCTCCACCAACGTGCTGGCGCGCACCGAAGACGGCCGTGGTGCCCGGGTCCGGTTCGTGCTCGACGCCGGGATGGTCAAAGACACCTACGAGCTGGTCTACACCTGGGCGCCAGACGCCCACCTGGTGAGCTGGGAACTCGTCAAGGGGCAGGTGCAAAAGGCGCAGCGCGGCTCCTACAGCCTGCGCGCCTGCGAGGGCGGCACCGAGGTCACCTACCGGTTGTCGGTGGAGCTCAACATCCCGATGATCGGCATGTTCAAGCGCAAGGCGGAGAAGGTCATCACCGACACCGCCCTGCGCGAGTTGAAGAAGCGAGTGGAGACCTGAGGGCGGGCACCCGGCGGTAGGGTCGAAGCCCCGACGCCGCCTGGCGTCGGTTCGTCGTCGCCGGGGAGATACGTGCGGGTCCTGCTGTTCACCGGCAAAGGCGGCGTCGGCAAGACCACCGTGGCCGCCGCGACCGGGGTTCGCCTGGCCGAGGCAGGCCAGAAGGTGCTGGTTTGTTCCACCGACCCTGCGCATTCCCTGGCCGACGCACTGGACCGCCGGCTCGACGGCGAGCCCCGGGAGATCGAACCGGGGCTGTCGGCGTTGCAGCTGGACACCCGCGCCCTCCTGGCGCAGCGCTGGGCGGGCGTGCGGGAGGTGCTGGTGGAGTTGACCGGTGCGGCCGGGTTGTCGGGCGCGGGGGCGGCGGGCCTGGCAGCCGACGAGCTGACCGTGGTGCCGGGGGTCGAGGAGCTGGTGGCCTTGGCCGAGGTCCGACGGCTGGCGCAGGACGACCTGTGGGACGTGTTGGTGCTGGACTGCGGACCCACCGCGGAGACGCTGCGGATGCTCGCCCTGCCCGAGGCCGCGACCGGTTACCTGCAACGGCTGTGGCCCAAACACCGCCGCGTGGTCGCGGCCGCACTGGGCCGTGCCGGTGGTGGTCTGGGGCTGGCAGCTGCGGCGCTGCAACGGTGGGAGGAGGAGGCGGCCGGGGTCATCGCGCTGCTGGGCGACCCGGTGCGGACCACGGTGCGCCTGGTGCTCACCCCGGAGCGGGTGGTACTTGCCGAGACCCGGCGCACGATCACCTCGCTGGGGCTGCACGGGTTGCGGATCGACGCGGTGGTGGCCAACCGGGTGCTGCCAGTGCCCCAGGATCGGGCGGGCTGCGGCGACCCGGCCTGGGACTGGTTGACGGTGCGTGCCACCGAGCAAGCCGGCGTCCTGGACGACCTCCGGGCGCAGCTGCCGCCCGACCTGCCGCTGAGCACCCTTGGCTACCGGGCGAGGGAACCCGTCGGCGTCACCGAGTTGGGTGCGCTGGCCGCAGCTCTCTACGGCGAGCGCCCGGTGCTGGCGGACTCCGACGTCGCACCCAGCGAGCAGGCCAGCGAAGTGCGGCTGGCCTCGGGCACCGGGCTGGAGTCGGTGTACGTCTGGCAGTTGCCGCTGGCGCTGGTGGCCACCGAGGCGGTGGACCTGGCCCGGGTGCAGGACGACCTGCTGGTCACGGTCGGCTCGCAGCGCCGGCGGCTACCACTGCCGCCGGTGTTGCGCCGGTGCGTGGCCGTGGACGCAGAGGTGCACGACAACCATCTGGTGGTGCGCTTCGCGCCCGACCCGCTGGTGTGGTTGCAATGAGCGGTCACACCGAGCCGGTGGGGGAGATGACGGCTGAGCTGCGGCTGCTCGTCGACGTGCTGCTGGAGCGGGTGGACCCGTGGCTGCGCTCGCGCGCCGAGTCGCTGGCGGCGACGGGCGCCGGGTGCGGCTGGTGCCCACTGTGCGCGGCGCTCGCCACACTGCGCGGTGAACGCCCGGAGCTGACCAGACGCCTCGCCGAGCACGGCAGCGAACTGCTGCTCGCGCTTCGCACCATGCTCGAGCAGCACGGCGACCGGCCCTGCCCGGCGGGGACGCCAGCAGCAGGGGCGGGATCTGCGGGGGCGGGGCCGGTCGTGCAGCGCATCCCCGTCCGGCGCTGCCAGGGCACCGGGTGAGGCGCCGACAGCGCGCTGCCCTGACGGTGGGCATCGACGTGGGCGGGACCACCATCCGGGCCGGCGTCGTCGACGACTCCGGTGCGGTGCTCGACACCGTCGAGGCCCCCACCCCCGGCTCTTCCCGGGCGCTGGAGGACGGCCTGCACCGGGCGGTCGGGGAACTCGCCCAACGGCACGAGGTGGCGGCGGTAGGGCTGGCGGTGGCCGGTTTCGTCACCCCCGATCGCAGCGTCGTCCGGTTCGCCCCGCACCTGCCGTGGCGGGATGCGCCGGTCGCGGCCCGCATGCAGCACCGCCTGGGGTTGCCGGTGGTGTTGGAACACGACGCCAACGCCGCGATCTGGGCTGAGCACCGCTTCGGCGCGGCCGGGGGTGGGCGGGTGGTGGTGCTGGTGGCCATCGGCACCGGGATCGGCGCCGGGCTGCTGATCAACGGTGAGCTGTACCGGGGTGCGCACGGTGTGGCCCCCGAGCTGGGTCACCTGCGGGTGGTACCCGGTGGACGAGCCTGCCCGTGCGGCAAACGCGGCTGCTGGGAGCGCTACTGCAGCGGCACGGCCCTGGTGGCCACGGCACTGGAGATGCTGGCCGCCGACCCACGCCGCTCCACCCTGCTGGCCAAGGAGCACGCCGCCGACCCCGGCTCGCTCACCGGACGGCGGGTGGTCGGCGCGGCCCGCGACGGGGACCCGTTGGCGCTGGGCGCGGTGACCGACCTGGCCTGCTGGCTCGGCCGGGGGCTCGCCCTCGTGGGGGACGTGTACGACCCGGACCTGGTGGTGGTGGGCGGCGGGGTGGGCGACTCGGCGCCGGTGTTCCTCGACGAGGCACGGGAGCAGTACGCCCGCCGCGTCACCGGTGCCGGGCACCGCCCGCTGGCCCGCATCCGCACTGCTGCGCTGGGCGAAGCCGCCGGGCTGGTGGGAGCGGCCGATCTGGCCCGCGCCACGCTCACCGGTGGGTCGCCCGCGGTTCGTTGACGCCTGCAGCCCTACACCTGGGCGCCGTCGTCCCAACCGGAGTCGGTGGGCGGGCCGGTGCGCAGCCGGGCCAACAACCAGGCCAGTCCACCGGTCACCGAGAGCAGTCCAAGCGGAAAACCCACTGGTGAGCCGAGACCCACCACACCGGGGACCAGCAGCAGCACCACCCCCAGCACGATCAAGGCGAGTGCCCCCACCGTGGCGCGGTGCAGCGCCGGCACCGGCGGCGGCTCCGGGGGTTCGTAATGACCTTCGTCGGCGTCGGCCTGCTCGGCGGTGACGTCCTGCGGGGTGTCGTCCGGTACAGGTTGCGGCGCAACGAGATCCGGCTGTGCCGGCGGATCGGCAGGGGGCTGTGCGGTCGTGGGCGGCGGGGACGGTTCGGGCGGGGGCTGCGGCGCCGGGCGCGCGGTGCCCAGCGGCAGGGGCCCGCGCCGGGGGGGCGAGCCACCGGGCCAACTGGGTTCGGCGCCGTCCCACTCAGAGACGATCTGGGCGAACGCCGCGTCCACCTCGGTGTCGCTGGGTTGATGGGCTCCCCGCCCCCGCGCCGACTCGGCTCCGCGGTCGCCCGGTGGCGGTTCCGGGGGCACGGTCACCGCAGTCGCCTTCTTGCCATGACCCCATGGTGACATGCCGAGGCGGTGCTGGGCAGGCCCGTTCTGGTGCACCTTAGGGTCGGTGACTGTGCGCTACTTCTATGACTGCGAGTTCATCGAGGACGGCACCACCATCGACCTCGTCTCGATCGGGATCGCCGCCGAGGACGGCCGGGAGTTCTACGCTGTCTCGACCGAGTTCGATCCTGCTCGGGCGGGCCGTTGGGTGCGCTCGAACGTGCTGCCCCAGCTGCCCAACCCGGCCTCGCCGGCCTGGCGCACCCGCGACCGCATCCGGGCCGACCTGCTGGCGTTCACCACCGCCCACGACGACGGCACCCCGACCCAGCTGTGGGCGTGGGTCGCCGCCTACGACCACGTAGCGCTCTGCCAACTGTGGGGGGCCATGCCCGAGCTGCCGCGGGCGCTGCCGCGCTTCACCCACGAACTGCGCCAGCTGTGGGAGGACGCGGGCAGCCCACCGCTGCCGCCGTCACCGCCCGACGCGCACGACGCGTTGGCCGACGCGCGGCACAATCTGGTCCGGTTCCGGGTAATCGCGGCCCACCAAGCCCGCAACGAGGCCGGCTCGGGGACCCACCTAGGCTGAGCCGCGTGAACTGGACCGTCGACGTACCCATCGATGCGTTGCCTGAGCTGCCACCCCTGCCTGAGGCCATGCGTGCCCAGCTGGACGCTGCGCTCGCCCGCCCAGCGGCGCAGCAACCGGACTGGCCGGCCGAGAAGGCCACGGCGATGCGTACGGTGCTGGAGAGCGTCCCGCCGATCACGGTGTCCTCCGAGGTGGACGCCCTGCACGCCAAACTGGCCCAGGTGGCCAGGGGTCAGGCGTTCCTGCTGCAGGGCGGGGACTGCGCGGAGACGTTCGCCGACAACACCGAGCCGCACATCCGGGGCAACATCCGCACCCTGCTGCAGATGGCGGTGGTGCTGACCTACGGAGCCTCCGTCCCGGTGGTCAAGGTGGCCCGGATCGCCGGGCAGTACGCCAAGCCGCGCAGCTCCGACACCGACGCGCTGGGGTTGCGTTCCTACCGGGGTGACATGATCAACTCGTTGGTCGCCGACGCCGCTGTGCGCGGGCACGACCCGTCACGGCTGGTGCGGGCCTACGCCAACTCCTCCGCGGCGATGAACCTGGTGCGCGCCCTGACCGCTGCCGGGATGGCCGACTTGCATAAGGTGCACGACTGGAACCGGGAGTTCGTGCGCACCTCCCCGGCGGGGGCGCGCTACGAGCAGATGGCCGGCGAGATCGACCGCGGGCTGCGGTTCATGAGCGCCTGCGGGGTCAGCGACCCCTCCTTGCACACCGCGGAGATCTTCGCCAGCCACGAGGCCCTGGTGTTGGACTACGAGCGGGCCATGCTGCGGCTGGACACCACGGGGGACACCCCCCGGCTCTACGACCTGTCCGCGCACTTTCTGTGGGTGGGGGAGCGGACTCGGGCGTTGGACGGCGCGCACATCGCGTTCGCCGAGCTGTTGGCGAACCCGATCGGGGTGAAGATCGGCCCGTCCACCACCCCCGAGCAGGCGGTGGACTACGTGCACCGGTTGGATCCGCACAACACCCCTGGCCGGTTGACGCTGGTGTCGCGGATGGGCAACACCACCGTGCGCGAGGCGTTACCGCCGATCATCGAGAAGGTGCAGGCCACCGGGCACCAGGTGATCTGGCAGTGCGACCCGATGCACGGCAACACCCACGAGTCGACCACCGGGTACAAGACCCGGCACTTCGACCGGATCGTGGACGAGGTGCAAGGCTTCTTCGAGGTGCACCACGGCCTGGGCACGCACCCCGGCGGCATCCACGTGGAGCTCACCGGCGACGACGTCACCGAGTGCATGGGCGGCGCGCAGGACATCTCCGACACCGACCTGGCCGGGCGGTACGAGACCGCGTGCGACCCGCGGCTGAACACCCAGCAGTCCCTGGAACTGGCGTTCCTGGTGGCGGAAATGCTGCGCGACTAGTTGTGGGCCGCTGCCCGCCGGGTGGGCTCAGGGCACTCCGAGGAGGGTGACGGTGCTGCCCGGCGCCACCAGGGATCCCCCGGCCACGGACTGGCGCAGCACCAGTGAGGTGTCGGTGGGCAGCAGTTGGGTCACCCGCACCGACAGCCCCAGTGCGGTGAGCAGCGCCCGGGCGGTGCCGACACTGCGCCCGCGCACCTCCGCCACGGTGACCGCGTCGGACACCACCACGGCCACCGTCGAACCCCGCCGAACCTGCCCGCCGGCCGGCGGGTCGGAGGCCAGCACGTTCCCGCCCGCGACGGTGGCGCTGAACGAGCTGGTCTGCGCACCGATCTGCAGACCGGCCGCGCGGAGTACGGCGGCGGCATCGGTCAATGAGCGCCCCGCCAGGTCGGGGGCCGCAACCAGGGCCGGGCCGAGGCTCATCGTCAGCCGGACCGGCGAGCCCACCGCCAGCACGGTGCCCGCGGGCGGATCGGTGCGCAGTAGCCCACCTGCTGGCACGGTGTCGTCGTAGCTGCCGGTGGTGCCCGCCGGCTGCAGGCTCACCGCCCGCAGTGCCCGCTCGGCGTCGGCGCCGGTGGCTCCGACCGGCACACTCGGCACGGCGGGTCGCCCGAGGGACACCGTGAGCACCACCTGCGAGCCCCGTTCGACCCGGCTGCCGGCCTGCGGTTGCGCGGTGAGCACCCGGTCTCGTCCGGCGCTGTCGTCGTAACCGGTGCGGACCACCGGCGCCAGGTCCGCCTGGGCCAGCAATGACCGCGCCTGGGTCTGGTCCAGCCCGGTCAGTGCCGGCACGGCGGTGAACCGGCCGCTGCCCAACCACCAGGCGCCCACCCCCACCGCGACCGTCAGCAGGGCCACCACCACGAACCACACGATCCCGGTGCGCCGGGCGCGCAACCGCTCGGCCTGGTATGCGCCGGCGGTGCTCAGGGCCGCACTGGCAGTGGTGTGCCCGCTGCCCCCGTGCCCGGCCCGCGCAGTGTGGGCCGTCAGCGCCCGGGTGGTGCCGGCCCCGCCGGGCCGAGGCTGGTTGCTCAGGTGCTCCGCCGAGCGTGCCGGGGTGGGCACCCGCGTCCGCGGCAGGTGCAGGTTGCGGCGCGCATCGAGGACTGCGGCGAGCATTTCCCCGCCGTCGTGGTAACGCTGCCCGGGGTCGCGGCGGGTGGCCCGCAACACCACCTCGTCCAGGTCGGCGCCCACCTGCCCGGCTCGGCTGCTCGGGGCGGGCACTTCGGCGTTGACGTGCTGGTAGGCCACCGACAGCGCGGTGTCCCCGTGGTAGGGGGTGCTTCCGGTCAGCAGCTCGAACGCGAGCACCCCGGCGGCGTATACGTCGCTGCGGGCGTCGGCGGCACCGGTGCTGACCTGCTCGGGGGACAGGTATGCGGCAGTGCCGAGGATGACGTCTCGCGAGGTCGACCCGGTGGCCGCGACCGCGCGGACCAGCCCGAAGTCGGCGACCTTCACTGTGCCGTCGTCGCCGATCAGGACGTTCTCCGGCTTGACGTCGCGGTGCACCAACCCGGCCCGGTGGGCCACCGACAGCGCGGCCAGCACCGGTTCCAGCACCGCCAGCGCCAGCTCCGCCGGCAGCGCACCCCGCTCGCGTAGCAACTCGCGCAGGGTGCCGCCGGAGACCAGCTCCATCACCAGGAAGGCGTGCCCGCCGTCGCTGCCCTGGTCGTGCACGGCGACCAGGGCGGGGTGGCTCAACCTTGCCACCGACCGCGCCTCGAAGGTGAAGCGGGACAAGAACTCCGGGTCATCGGCGAACGCCGGGTCCATGATCTTGATGGCCACCGGCCGGTCCAGGCGGGTGTCGACGCCGCGGTAAACCGTGGACATCCCGCCCCGGGCGATGGGGGCGTCCACGCGGTAGCGCCCGTCGAGCAGCTCACCGAGCAGGTTGGTCCCGCCGCTCACGTCGCCACCTCCGCACCCGTCCGCCCCCGCGCCGCCGGGGTGAACTCGATGGTAGCGAGCACGTTACCGTGGCAGCCGTGAGCACGATTCCCTACCTGGACGACGTCCTGGACCCCGACGTTGCCGTGATCGCGCTGACCGAGGCGGCCCGCCGCCTGGGTGTGCCGATCACCCGGGTGGAGCAGATGGTGCGCGACGGTGAGCTGCTGGCCTTCAAGCGGCACCGGGTGCCTGTCGTGCCCGAGGTGTTCATCGAGGGCCAAGGCCGGGCGCTCAAGGGCCTGGCCGCCACCATCAGGGTGCTGCACGACGGCGGGTACACCGCGGAGCAGATCATGCGCTGGCTGTTCAGCACCGACGAGTCGCTGCCGGGGGCGCCCGTGGAGGCGCTGCACGGCAACCGGGGCAAAGAGGTCACCCGGCGGGCGCAGGCCATGGCGCTGTAGCCCGCCTGCGCAACCTGCTCCATGCCATCGCCGCCACGCCGGGCGCGGCCACCGCGAGCCGGCGGCGCCGGGGCACGACAGCGCGCCTGGTGAGCACCCCGAGGTCGTCGGCCTCGATCTGAGCGAGGATGTCGCGGTAGAGCACGAAGGCGGTCCGCACGCACGCCCGGCTCTGCGGCGCCAACATGGCGATACCCGGCTCGGCCTCGCGGTAGACCGCCCGGGTGTGGGCGATCAGGTGGGCCAGCGCGGCGCGCACCCGCCGGTCCACCGACCCGGCCGCACGGCAGTGCTCCAGCAGCGCCCGGTCCACCCCGAACGCGGCCAGCTGGTCGGCCGGCAGGTACACCCGTCCCCGGTCCAGGTCCTCCCCGATATCGCGCAGGAAATTGGTCAGCTGGAACGCCACCCCGAGCGCCGCGGCGTGGGGTTGTGCCTGCGCGCGGGGCACCACGGTGCCCAGCACGGGCAGCACCTGCAGGCCGATCACCGCTGCCGAGCCGTGCATGTACCCCGCCAACTGGCGCCAGTCGGCGTAGTCGAGCACCTCGGTGCCCGAGCCCACCGCGTCCATCCGCATCGAGGCCAGGAAGTCGGCGAACAACTGCGGCTCGATGTTGTAGCGCGTGGCGGTGTCCAGCACCGCCCGCAGCACCGGATGGGTGCACCCGACACCGGCGAAACCGGCCATCAGCTCGGCGGCGATCGCGTCCAGCTCGCCAGAGCGCTGCACCCAGGGGCGGGCGTCGGCCAGGTCGTCGACCACGTCGTCGGCCCAGCGGGCGAAACCGTAGAGGGCGTGCACGGCGGGTCGTCGCCCCGGGGGCAACGACCGGGTGGCCAGGAAGTAGGTGCGACCGTGGCGGGCGTTGAGTTCGCGGCAGCGGGTGTAGGCCGCGCGAAGCGAGGGCTCACGCACCCCGGCAGCGTCGAGCTCGGTCGCGGCACTCACGCCCTCGGCGTCCCCGCCGCCGCACCCGTCGGGACCGCCACCGCGCCGCCGTCGACGTCACCGGGCACGGGTGGACCCCATCGGTGCGCGGTGCGAGCGCAGACCACCAGCAATGCCAGCCCCCACCACACGTAGCTGTTGCCCACCACCTGCTGCCACCACACCCAGCTCAACTCGACACCGCTGGTGGTGTCGTTGGGCAGCCGCCAGTGCGGGGCGACGGCGAAGATCACCAACCCGACGGCGACCAGCGCACCCGCGGCCCGCGACCCGGTGGTGGCCACCAGGGCGCCGAGCACCAGCAGTGCCGGCATCGCCCACACCCAGTGGTGCGACCAGGACACCGGGGAGATCAGCAAACCCACCGTCGCGTTCAGCACCAGCACGAGCGCGGCCAACCCGGCGCGGTGGGCTTGGCGCATCGCGAAGCATCCCAGCGCGAGGACACCCAGCGCGCAGATCAGCCAGAGCACCGTCGCCGTGGTGCCCACCAAGCCGGAACGGGCGATCACCGCCTGCAGGTTCTGGTTGGAGGCGTAGGCCAGCGACCCGATGCGCCCGGTGTCGGTGACCGCACCGGACCAGTAGGTCACCGAGTCGGCCGGGGCCAGCGCGAAGCCCAGGGCGGTGACCAGTGCACCGCTCACCGCCGAGGTGACCGCAGCCCGGTAGTCGCGGCGGATCAGGAAATACAGCACGAACACCGCCGGGGTCAGCTTCACCGCCGCGACCGCCCCGACCACCGCCCCCCGCGGCCACCGAGTGCGTACCAGCAGGCAGTCCGCGGCGACGAGTGCCATCAGCAGCACGTTGATCTGGCCGTAGCCCATCGTCGAGCGCACCGGTTCCAGGCGTGCGGTCACCGCGAATGCGGCTACCAGCACCCACCACCAGGCGCTCGAACCCCGCGCCAACCCGCTGACCGGGGCGAACACCACCAGCGTGGCTATCAACAGACCCAGGGTCAGCACCGCCCACACGGCGTTGGCCACGTTCAACGGCATCCAGACCAGCGGGCTGAGCAGCACGGCCGAGATCGGCGGGTAGGTGAACTTCAGCGGCGAGCCGATCTGGGTGGGGAACGCGTTGGCGTACAACGCCGCACCGTCCAACCAGGCCCGCCCCCCGGCCCGGTAGACCTCCAGGTCGATGCGATACATCGTGGGGTTGAACAGGTACGAGACGGCGACCGCGAGTGCACCTGCGCCGGCGAGCACCCGAAACCACCGGGTGGAGCTGGCCCGGGCCACCACCCCCGCCGGTTCGGCGGCGGGTGCTTTCACGCGGTGACCTCGCCGGGGGTGGCGGCACGCTCGTGCACTGGCACCGGGGGGCTGCTGCGCAGCCGAAGCGGGTCTACCCGCAGCAGCGACACCCCGACGAGGATCGCCACCGCGATACTGACCACCAGGTCGAACGGGGTGTACAGGCCCATGTTGCCCGGCGGCCGGAAGATCAGCAGCAGCCAGCTGCAGGTGCCGGCGAGCACGGCTAGCGCGCGCGGGCTCCACGGCAACGGGGCCAAAAACGCCAGCGGCCAGGAGTAATACCAGGGCAGCGCAGCGGGGGAGAGCACGACCACGGCGACGAGCACCACCGCGAGCCCGCGCAGCGCGTCCGGTGCGGTGCGCCGGCTGCGCCACCAGACGCCCACCACCACCACCACGAGCACCACCCCGAACACCACCCGCAGCACCGGGAGCAGGCCGTCGCTGCCCACCCCGGTCAGCCACGCCGTGCTGAAACCGAGCAGCTGCGCCACCGCCGTCGGCGCGGACAACCAGTTGACGATCTTGCTGGAGCCCGCGAGCGCCCCGAACCACCCCAGGCCGACCCCGGCGATCAGCGAGGCCAACCCGAAAACGGCGACGAACACCGCTACCCCTGCCGCGGTGGCCCGCACCAGCAACGGCAGCACCGGCTCGTCGGGCAGGCCAGGTTGCGGCGCGGGCTCGGACCCTGCGGTCTCGGCCCGGCGTTGCTCGCGCAGATGAGCCACCCAAATCCAGATGACGAACGGCAGCGCCAGTCCCGCGGAGGCCTTGATGCCCACGGCCAGCGCGATGACGCCGATGCCCACGGCGTGGTGGCGCTCGATGGCCAGGGCTACCCCGGCCGCCATCAGTCCAACCATCAACATCTCGTTGTGCACCCCACCCACCAGGTGCACCAGAACGAGCGGGTTCAGGGCGCCGAGCCATACCGCCACCCGCCCCCGGCCGCTCTGGTGCCGCGCCAACCGGGGCAGCGCCCACACCAGCAACACCAGCCCCGGCAGCATGGTCAGCCGCATCGCGATCGTGCCCCACACCACGCTGTCCCCGGTGACGGCGGTGATGGCCTTGGCGAGCAGCAGGAAGACCGGCCCGTACGGTGCCGGGGTGGTGGTCCAGATGACGCTGACGTTGTCCAACAGCGGGCTGGGGTTGACCACCGGGCCCACCGAGTAGGGATCGAAGCCGTCCTTGAGCAGGGCACCCTGGGCGAGGTAGGAGAACACGTCCCGGCTGTAGATCGGCGAGGCCACCGCCATCGGCGCCACCCACACCGCCAGCGTCGTGGACAACCCACACAGCCCGGTGCGCTCGGCCAGCACCAGCCGACCGACCCGCACCCAGGCCAGCAGCATCAAACCGACGCCGAGGTACAGCAGCGCGAGTGACAGTTGTTGGCCGTGCCCGTAGCGCATCCACGACAGGTGCAGCTGCTCCAAGAAGGGGTCCTGCACCCGCAGCGAGCCCGCCCCTGGCGAAGCCACCGTGATGAGCACACTGCCCAGGACCCCCAGCAGGGCGGGACGACCGGCAGGGCCGCGTGCGAACGACGCGGCCCTGCTGCGAAGGTCGGCACCGGATGCGCGCGCCGTCGTGGTTACGGACATCGCTCGCCATTATGGCTCACCAGGTCGGCCAGAACGGGTGCGACGTGACCACTCCGTGACGTTCAGCCATGTGCAGGCGCAGCGCTCGCCTGTTGCCCGGTGATCCGCTGGGCGGCGAGCCGGCCGGAGATCAGGACGGTGGGTACCCCCACGCCCGGGGTGGTCCCGCACCCGGCCAGCACGGCGTTGTCCAAGCCTGCCACCATGTTCCCGCGCCGGAACGGACCGGTCTGGGACATGGTGTGGGCGGCCGAGAAGGGTGTCCCTGCGGCCATCCCCTGCCGCGCCCAGTCGGCTGGGGTCAGCAGGTCGCGCGGAGTGAAGTGCTCGGCGATACCGAGCCAGCCCCGGGCGTCCAGCACCGCCAGTAGCTCCTCGCGGTAAGCCGGGCCGAGGGTGTCCCAGTCCAGCGGCGCCGACTCCAGGTTGGGACACGGCGCCAGGATGTAGCACAACTGCTGCCCGTCCGGTGCCAGCGTCGGGTCGGTGTGGGTGGGCCGGGTGATCAGCAGCGACGGATCGTTCATCAGCCGGCCGGCACCGGCCCGCGCACCGCCGATGATCTCCTCGAAGGTGGTTTGCCACGCCGCCCCGAAGTCGATGGTGTGGTGCGCCGGCTGCGGCCAGGCTCCGGCCACGGCGGAGGGCACACTGCCGTGCATCACCACGCACGACGGCGACCACCGCATGCCGACCCGCCGCCGGTGGGGGCGGCCGAGCAACATGTCGATGAGCGGGAGGTCGGGGGTCAGCACCACCGCGTCGCAGGCGATCGCGTCGCCGTCGGCGGTGTGCACGGCGGTGACGCGGTCGCCAGCTGGGTTGCGCCGCAGGCCGGTGACCTCGGTGTTCAGCCGCAGCGTGGCCCCGGCACCAGTTGCCGCATCGGCCAGCGCGGCGGCCACCGCGTGCATCCCGCCCTGCGGGAAGTACACCCCGCCGATGGTGTCCATGTAGGCGATGACGCCGTAGGCACCCAGTGCGGAGCGCGGCGCCAACCCCGCGTAGAGCGCCTGAAAGGAGAACAACCGCTGTGCCCGCTCGTCGGGGAGGTAGGACGCGACCCTAGATCCCAGCCGCGCGAACCCACCGAGGCGGACCAGTGCCAGCAGCTCCGAGCGGGCCGCAGCCGAGCCCACCATGTCCAGGGGGGAGTCGAAGTTGGCACCGATGAACCGGCCAATCTGCAGGTCGTAGAGCTCGGTGAGCCAGGCGCGCAGCTCGCGGTAGCCCCGTGCGGTGGCCGGACCCGCCTTGTCGGCCAGCTCGGCTTCCATCGCCGCCGGGTCGGTGTGCACGTCGATGTGACTGCCGTCGGCGAAGCGGGCCCGGTAGGCGGGGTCCAGCCGGGTCAGGGTCACCATGTCGGCCAGGGAGCGGCCCACCGCGCCGAGCGCCTCGTCGAACAACGCGGGCATGGTCAGCACCGTCGGGCCGGTGTCGATGCGAAAGCCATCGACCTCCAGCCGCCCCATCCGCCCGCCCGCCACTGAGCCGCGCTCGAGCACGGTGACGGTGCGGCCGGCGCCGAGCAGGTGCAGTGCGGTGGACAGACCGGCCAGCCCGGCACCGACGACGACGACGTGGTCGGTGCGCCCGGTCACCGTGCGCATCAGTGGGTCCGCTCGGTGACGGCCAGCGCCATCTCGCACAACTGTGCGCGTGCCGCCGGGTGCAGCACCGCGCGGTCCAACGCGGCCAACCCGCTGCGGGTGAGGTCGGTGATGCGCTGCTCCACCGCATCGGCCGCACCGAGCCGGCGCAGGTGCTCGCGCAGGGTGTCGACCTCGGCGGTACTGAGGTCGCTGCCCAACCCGGCACGCAACGCCGCCGCCGCGGCTGGGTCGTGTCGGTCGGCCTGCGTCAACGCCACCGCCAGCAGCACGGTGCGTTTGCCTTCCCGCAGATCGTCGCCAGCGGGCTTGCCCGTCACCGCGGGGTCGCCGAATACCCCCAACAGGTCATCACGCAGCTGGAAGGCCACCCCGACGTCGGTGCCGAAGCTGCGGTACGCCGCGATCAGCGCGTGGTCGGCCCCGGCCAGCGCCGCCCCGAGGTGGAGGGGCCGTTCGACGGTGTACGCCGCGGTCTTGTACCGGGCGGTCCGTAGTGCGCTGTCGGGGTCCTCGTCGCCGCGCGCCTCGGTCAGCACGTCCAGGAACTGCCCGCCCATCAGCTCGGTGCGCATGGCCTCCCACACCGGTGCCACCCGCGCCGCGGTCGCCGGGGCCAGCTCAGCCGAGCGCAGCATGTCGTCGGCCCAGGCCAGCGCGAGGTCCCCGAGCAACACCGCGGCCGCCAAACCGAAGCGCTCGGCATCGCCACGCCAGCCCTGCTCGCGGTGCCGGTGGGCGAAGGCGACGTGCACCGTGGGATACCCGCGGCGGGTGTCGGAGTCGTCCATCAGGTCGTCGTGCACCAGGGCGCACGCCTGGATCAGCTCCAGGGCCGCGCAGGCCCGCAGCACACCCGGTGCACTCCGATCGTCGGGGTCGCCACCCGCGCCGCGCCACCCCCACCAGGCGAACGCCGGCCGGATCCGTTTCCCGCCGCGCAGCACGAACTGCTCCAGTTGGGTGACAGCCTCGGCGAAGGTCGGGTCGAGCGCAGCGAGGGGCTCGCGGCGGGCGGCGAAGAAGTCGGTGAGTTCGGCAGCCACGGCGCTGGGCAGGGCGCAGGCATTCACCGGCTCACCGTAAGGGCGCCGCGCGTGCGCCGCAGGCCGGTCCCTGCGGTGAGCAGGTCGTGACCACGCCGGCGTTCTATGCTGCTGCGGTGACCCCTACCGCGCAGGCGAGCCCGACGTCGGCGACCCGGTCGGTACTTGCCCGGATCAACGGCGGGCGGCCCCGGTTCTCGGTGGAGTTCTCCCCGCCCCGCGATGGCGCGGGTGAGGCTCAGTTGTGGCGCACCGTGCGCCAGCTGGAGCAGTTCGACCCGGCGTTCGTGTCGATGACCTACGGCGCCGGGGGGTCCACCCGCGACCGGACGGTGCGCATCACCGGGGCGCTGGCGACCGAGACGACCCTGGTTCCGGTGGCTCACCTGACTGCGGTGAACCACTCGGTGGCCGAGCTGCGCGCGGTGGTCGGTTCCTACGCCGACGCTGGGATCCGCAACGTGCTGGCCCTGCGCGGCGATCCGCCCGGTGACCCGCTGGGTGCCTGGCGGCGTCACCCGGAGGGTCTGGAATATGCCGAGGACCTGGTGCGGTTGCTGCGGGGTCTCGGTGATTTCACCGTCGGGGTGGCGGCTTTCCCGGAGGGACATCACCGCTCCACCGACCTCGACTCCGACGCCCGGCACTTCGTGGCCAAGCTGCGGGCCGGCGCAGACTACGCGATCACGCAGATGTTCTTCCGCCCGGAGGATTACCTGCGGTTGCGTGACCGGGTGGCCGCGGTGGACGCTGAGCAGGGCCGCAAACCCATCGTGGCCGGGATCATGCCGGTGACCTCGCTGCGGTCGGTGCAGCGGATGGCGGAGCTGTCCGGGCAGCAGGTGCCCGCGGAGGTGCTCGCGCGCCTGGAGCACGCGGCGGGCACCGGTGCGGAGGAGGACCGCGCCGCGGTGCGGGAGGTGGGTGTGCAGGTGGCCACCGAACTCGGTGCCCGGCTGATCGCCGAGGGGGTGCCGTGCCTGCACTTCTACACCCTGAACTTCGCCAGGGCCACCAGCGAGGTGCTGGGCAGGTTGGGCCTCGTCACCGGGCATGGCTGAACCGGACGACCCGCATGGGTCGCCGCAGTCCGGGTCGCCGCAGTCCGGGTCGCCGCAGTCTGGGTCGCCGCAGTCTGGGTCGCCGCAGTCCTGGTCGCAGGCCCACCACGGGATCGACCCGGCAGCTGTCCCGTTCGTCAGTGGCTGGCTGCGGGTGGTCGACGTGGCGGCGCGACCACTGGTGGCAGCACGGGTCCCGCCGGACGCGGTGACCGCCGCTGGGCTGCTCGCATCGTTGGCGGTGCCGGTATTCGCGGCCGGTGGCCAGCTGATTCTGGCGATAGCCGCGGTGGCGGTGTCGGTGCTGCTGGACGGCGTGGACGGGGCGGTCGCCCAGCAGAGCAACCGGGTGTCGAGCTACGGCCGGGCGCTGGACTCCACGTGCGATCGAGTGGCGGAGTTGGCGTGGTGGGTGGCCCTCGTGCTGGCCACCGGGTTGCCCGCGTGGCAGGCCGGGGTGATCGCCGTCATCACGCTGGCCATGGAGGGCTGGCGGGCGGCCAGTGGATGCCTGGGTCGGCTGACGGTGTGGGAGCGACCGACCCGGACCATCCTGGTGGTGGTGGGTCTGGCCGCTGCCGGCTTCGGGTTGTCCGGGGTGACCGGGGCAGTGGGTATGGTGCTCGCCGCGACCGGGGCCGGCCAGCTGGCCGGCGCCGCCCGCCGCGCTCACGGCAGCTGACGGCCCTTCCAGCTGATGGTGCCGCGGCGGTGCGCGCGGTGGGAGTCCCCGATCAGCGTCAGCAAGGCCAGGATCGACACCGGGTGCGCGGCGGCATCCGGCCATACCCGGGTGCCTGCCGCGCGGGCGGAGATCACCCGCGAGGCGACCCCGGCCGCCCACCCGGCCGCCCCCCACGCTCGGGTGCGCCCGGAGCCGGCCAGTGCCCCGACTGCCGGCAGCACGTAGACGATTGCCAGGGCGAGCGCCACGGCCACCGAACCCGCTGGCGAACCGAACGCCGCCCACAGGGACTTGCCGTAGCCGGCCCTGAGCGCGGCAGCGCTGGGGTACATCCGGCAGCTGGCGATCGTGGACCCGTCGGCCGGGGCGGTGCGGTGCCCGGCCCGGCGCAGCACCCTGGCCAGCGCGATGTCCTCCAGCACCTCCCCGGCCACCGCCGTGTGCCCGCCGACCCCGCGGTAGGCGGCGGCGTCGAGCACCAGCAGCTGACCGTTGGCCGCGGCCAGCGACGCCCGCCCGGAACGCTCGGCCACCCCCAGTGGCAGCGTGACCAACCAACTCCACTGCTGCAGGGGCTGCAGGAGCCGTTCGGCGGGGGTGCGGGCAACCTGGGCAGGCCAGGGGCTGAGCAGTGCCAGGCGGCGCTCGCGCAGCAATTGCACGCCGGCGGCGAGGGCGTGCGGGGCCAGCCGGACGTCGGCGTCGACGAACACCAGCACCTGCGGTGGCACGCGCGCGCCCCACGCGATGTCGGCCAATGCCTGGCAGGCGGCGGACTTGCCCAGCCACCCCGGTGGCGGCCTGGAATGGCTACGGTGCACCGTGACCCTGCGGTCAGCGCCGGCCGCCACGGTGGCCGCGTGGGCGGTGCCGTCGGTGGAGGCGTCGTCGAGTATGTGCACCACCAGCTCCGCCACCCCGACTTGGGCGCGCAGGTCCCCGACCAGCCGCGCGATCGTGGCCTGCTCGTCCCTGGCCGGTACGCACACCACCACCGCCTCGGTGCACGGCGCGGGCGCAGGATCGCAAACCGCCAGCAGGCGGGCGTTGCGCCAGGCGTGCGCCGCCCCAGCGGCGGCCAACACGGCGCCCGCCTGCACCAGGCGCAGACGCAGCGGCGCGCGGCCCACCTCAGGTTCTGCTGCGGCCGGGCCGGGGCGAGCGGTCTCTGGCCAGCAGCGCCAGCACCCCGACGAGCAGCGCGACACCCAGCACGAACCCGCCCACCAGCAGGGACCAGTCCGTGAACGTCCGGGCACCGGGGTCGGGGTAGCGCACCGTCGCCTGCACCAGGTTGCTCGCCCCCACCCGCAGCGGACCTGAACTCACCGACCAGCTCACCCCGTTGCTGCCGTCTCTGGTGCCGTTGGTGGTGGCCACCCGGGACGGGAAGTTGATCCGGAGTACCACGTCCGCACCGGCCTGGGTGACCTGGGTGAGGTCGATGGTGCCGTCCAGGGTGACGATGTCCCCGGAGCGGCGCAGGTTCAGTGAGTAGCCGCCGGAACCGTCCGGGGTGAGGGTGGACAGCTGCTGCAGCTGCGCGAAGCTCAGGTTGGTGAAGGTGACCTCGGTGCCGGTGTAGCCGTCTCGGCTGTAGGGCTGCGCGGTCACCAGGGCACCCAGTGACCCCGGGACCTGGACCGCGGGGGGTGTGCCGCCCGGGGGGGTGGCCAGCACGAGCCGCCCGGAGACCTGGTCGCCAGCAGAAACGCCCATGGTGAGCTGCGCACGCAGACAACCCGAGAGCAGCGGTACGGCCAGCACCAGCAGCAGGGTGAGCGTCAGGCGCCGGATCGCGCGCCGTCGGGGTGTCGCGGGTTGCTGCACTGGCCCATCGTGCCAGCCGGGGGACTCAGCGCCGCGGTAAGGGCGCGTCGACGCGCGGGAGCTCCTGGCCCCCGACTACCACGACACGTCGTGCGGCCGAGGGGCGCAGCGAGGCCAGCAGTGGCACGCCGACCACGCCCATGGCCACCGCACCGTAGACCGCCGAGTACAGCATGCCCAGGAACACCGCGTGCGCCAGGGCCGAGCCCAGCCACGTCCAGCAGAACAATGCCAGCGGCACGGTGTCGGACCGCTGGGTCGCGGCCGTCCTCGGCGAGGCGACAGTGACCGCAGCAAGCAGGGCGGCCATCACCAACGCCACCAGTAGCCACCCCAGGTAGTTGCTGACCGGCACCTGCGCGACGCCGGGCAACCCGCGCTCGCGCACCGCCCACGTCCAGTGCCCGTCCGCCACCAGCTGCGGGTCCAGGTAGAGGTCCCAGCCGGCTAGGCCCGCCGCCGCCAACCCCACGGTGCGAATCCACCTGCCTCGCGCAGGTGTGCCCACCACCCGCTGCGCGGCGCACCACGCCGGGTAGGCACCCGCGGTCCAGGCCAGCCCGATCAGCACCGGGACGCCAGCAACCTCGGGGCCGAGCCGGCCGGTGCCGTCATAGGAGTAGGTGCCGAAGGGAAACCCGGTGGCGGTGCCCACCAGTTCGGCGCCGAAACCCCCCAGTGCGGTCACCACCAGCAGGCCCAGCGTCCACGGCGTGCCCCGCGTGGCGGCGGCGTGCAGTACCGACGCGGCCGCCAGCGCGAGCACCACCACCACGGTCACCAGGTCCCGGCGGGACCCGCTGGTCAGGGGATAGGCGATCTGTGCTGCGATCGCGCCCAGGCCCAGAACCCCCGACCAGCGCGCCACGCTCACGGTCGACCCGCCGGGCGCCGCAGCGCCGCGCGCCCCCGGCGTAACAACCCACCGCGGGCGTCGTGCAGCACCACGGCGGCGGCACTTCGCCCGCTGGCGCCGCTGACCCCACCTCCGGGGTGAGTGGACGCACCGGTCAGGTACAGCCCGGGCGCACCCGGTACCCGGTAGCCCGATAGCGCCGGGACCGGACGCCACATCATCATCGATTCCAGGGACATCTCGACATGCATCACGTTGCCGCCGATGAGGCCCAGTTCGCGTTCGAGGTCCAGGGGGGTCTGCACGAACCGCTGCCGCACGGTGTCGGCGAACCCGGGCGCCACGGCTTCCAGCGCGGCGATGATGCGCTCACCTTCGGCGGCCCCGACCGAGTCCGGGCCGGCACCGTCCCAGCTGCGGCCACCGGAGAGGTGGTAGGGGTGCCACTGTGCCCACAGCGAGAGCTGCTGCTGCCCGGCGGGTACCGAGGACGGGTCCAGCGCACTGAGGCTCATCGCCAGTACCGCCGGCGACGGCGGCAACTCCCCGGCCAGCGCGGCCCCGTGCGCAGCATGCAACTGGCGGCGGTCGCTGACCAGCAGTTGCAGGCTGTTGGCCACCGGCACCCCTGCGGGGGCGCTGGGGTAGTGCGGCAGCGCGTCGGTGGCCAACCGGACCACCATGCCGATGCCGGGGCCGACCCGGATGCCGCGCCGCCACCGCTGCAACACGGCCGGCTCGCTGTGCCCCCCTGCCGCCAGCAGGTCCAGGGTGCTCAGCACATGGCAGCCGGCGACCACCACCCGGCAGTGGCGCTCGCGCCCGCCGGCGGTGCGCACTACCCACCCGTCGTTGTGGCGGCGCAGCGCGGTCACCGCGTCGCCGAGCACCACGGTGCCGCCGAGGGATTCCAGTGCGCTGATCAGTGCCCGGCTCAGCGCGCCGCTGCCGCCTATCGCGCGCCCAGGTGGGATGGCGTGCATCGCGGCGGCAAACCCCACCATCGGCGCGGTGGCAGCTGCGGACATCGGCGGCCCGGACTGGGCGCCGAACCAGGCCAGCGCCGCGCGCAGCCGTTCGTCACTGAATGTCTGATCCAGCAAGGCGTCCCCGGAGGTGAGGAACTCTCTGCTGAGTCCGGCCGGGTCGCCCTCGGTGTCCAAACCCCAGAAGGCGCGCAGCAGGTGGCGGGGGGTGGGTGGGGTGGCGAAGCTGTGCAACACCCGCGCGCTGCGCTCGCCCCACACGGTGGCGAAGCGGTGGTAGGCGTCGGCTTCCTTCGCGCCGCAGACGGCCTGCACCGACTGGCAGGTGGCGTCGAGGTCGCGGTGGAAGACCAGGCCGGGGGAGTCCGACCCCGGCGGGCCAGGAGCGAACGCCCACGGGTCGCAGTCGGCGTAGCGCAACCCGTGCTCTTCGAGACCGAGTTCGGTGATGATCCCGAGGTGGCGGATCATCAGGTGCGCGGAGGATCCGCGGTCGACCTGGTGGCCGGGGAAGCGTTCGACGGTGCTCACCGCGCCGCCGGCGACGGTGTCGCTTTCGCAGACGGTGACCCCCCACCCGGCGCGCGCCAAGTAGCACGCCGCCACCAGGGCGTTGTGCCCGGACCCGACCACCACCGCGTCCTGCACCCGGCCACGGTATCGCCATGTCCTGCACCCGGCAGCTCAGGTTGCCTGGTCGCCACCGGTCAGTGGCAGGTCCCTGGCAAGTACCGCGAACGGTCGCGGGTCGCCGGTGAACCGGTGATGGCGCAGCAGGTCGGCGAACCCCACCCTGCGGTACAGCCGCCACGCCCGGTTGTCGGTGTCGGACACCTCCGGGGTGGACAGCACCACCCGGGGCTCGGTTCGCCCGGCCAGCAGAGTGCGCAACAGTCGCTCACCCAGACGCCGGCCCTGTTGACCGGGCAGCACGTGCAGCTCGGTGAGCTCGAACGCGCCCTCGAGCACACCGTCCACCTCGACCGGGGATCGCCCGGCGGCGAGCAGTCCGGTGCGCACCTCCTCCGACCACCACTGTCCGCGCGCGCTGCGGTAGCCGTAGGCGATGCCGACCAGGCTTTGGCGCGAGCTGTCTCCGGACAGCCCGCCCACCGCCGCCCAACCCGGGCGCATGGCGTGCTCGGCCCACAGTGGGGCGCGGTGGGACCGGGTGCCCGGCGGATATCCCATCGCCTCGATGTACACCGTCAGCGCCTCACCCATCCGTTCGCGCAACGCCTGGGCAGACAACTCGACGACCCGCGGGCTCACCGGGCCATCTCACCACCAGGGCCGACGGCTGGATTGACCGACACCGGGGAGGGGGTTACCGTTGGCCCCGGCTATCGAACAAACGTTCTATCACCGGGTGGTCGCCGAGGCGTGCACACCCACCTGGCGAGCACGGCCTGAAGCGGGGTGGTGGGCACTATTGTGATGGTGGTGAGCAGGCAGCGGTGAGTACCCCATCGGGTTCACCGCGTGCCAGGTCGGTGTCGGACTACGCCCCGGACGGCCCCTCGGCGCCCGGCAGCCTTGCCGTCCGCCGGGAGGTGCACCACCTCGTGCGCCGGGCCGCCACCCGCCGGGCGGGGGGTGCTCGGGTGCTCGATGTCGGCGGCGGCTCCGGCGTGTGGGCGGTGCCGCTGGCCGTGCTGGGGTGCACGGTCACCGTGGTGGATCCCAGCCCGGACGCGTTGGCCTCGCTGGCCAGACGCGCGCGCGAGGCGGGCGTGTCGGACCGGGTCGCCGCAGTGCAGGGCGACGCGGACATGCTCTGCGACGCGGTGCCCGACGCGAGCGCCGACGTGGTCCTGGCTCACGGGGTGTTGGAGGTGGTGGAGGACGTGGGAGCCACCCTGACTGCCCTGGGCGCGGCGCTGGCCCCGGACGGTGCACTGTCGGTGGTGGTCGCCGGACGCGCCGCCGCGGTGCTGCACCGGGCGCTGGCCGGGCGCATCGCCGACGCCCTGCACGTGCTCACCGACCCGGACGGCCGGTCCGGGCCACGCGACGGGCTGCTGCGCCGCTTCGATGTGGGCGGATTGGAGGCAGCGCTGCGCGCCGCCAACCTGACGGTGCTGCTGGTGCAGGGCGACTCGGTGGTGTCGGATCTCATCGCAGCGCCGGTTCTGGAGGCTGTGCCCGGTTCGGCGGCGGCCCTGAACGACCTCGAGCTGACGGCGGCGTCGGCATCCCCGCTGCGGGAGGTCGCCAGCAGGTTGCACGCTGTGGCCGCCCGCCGGTGAGTGCGGTGCCCGACGACACCGGATGCACCATCCTGCACGTCGACATGGACGCCTTCTACGCCTCGGTGCAGGTGCGTGAGGCCCCGCACCTGGCGGGTCGCCCGGTGGTGGTGGCCGGTGGCGGGGGGCGCGGGGTGGTGCTCTCGGCCAGCTACGAAGCCCGCCGGTACGGCGTGCGCTCGGCGATGCCCGCCGTGCGAGCCGCCCGGCTGTGCCCGCAGGCGGTGTTCGTCCCACCGGATTTTCCGCTGTACACAGCGGCCTCGCGGATCGTGATGGCGGTGTTCAGATCCGTGACCCCGTTGGTGGAACCGCTCAGCCTGGACGAGGCGTTCCTGGACGTGTCGGGGGCGTTACGCCGGTTGCGGGCCACCCCGACCGAGGTGGCGGCGGACATCCGCGCCCAGGTACGGGCTAGCACTGCCATCACCTGCTCGGTCGGGGTGGCCAGAACCAAGTCGATGGCAAAGATCGCCTCCGGGATGGCGAAGCCGGACGGGGTGCTGGTGGTCCCGGTTGCGCAGGAGCTGACCATGCTTCGCCGGTTGCCGGTGGCGGCGCTGTGGGGGGTGGGCGCCCGCACCGGTGAGCAGCTCGCCGACCACGGGGTGCGCACGGTCGGCGAACTGGCCGACACTGAGCTACGGGTGTTGCAGCGCTGGATCGGTGCGGCCAGCGGGGCGCACCTGCACGCGCTCGCCCATGGCCGCGACGACCGGGCGGTGGTCCCGGACTCCACGGAGAAGTCGATCGGTGCCGAGGAGACGTTCAGTACTGATGTCTACGACGCCACGGTGTTGCACCGGGAGCTGCTGAGGTTGTCCGAACGCACCAGTGCGGGGTTACGTCGTCGTGGGTTACGCACCCGGACGGTGGCGATCAAAGTCCGCTACGCCGACTTCACCACGATCAGCCGGGCGCGGACGTTGCCGGCGCCCACCGATGTCGGGCAGGAGGTGTACGCCTGCGCCCGTGGCCTGTTGCAGGTGCTGCGCCCGCTACCGCAGGCGGTGCGGCTGATCGGGGTGCGTGCCGAGGCGTTGGTCGCCGGCTCGGGGCTGGCCGAGCAGCTGCGTCTGGACCAGCGCGAACACGGCTGGCGAGAAGCCGAGCAGGCCGCTGACGCGCTGCGCTCCCGTTTCGGTGACACCGCGGTGCGACCGGCCGTGCTGCTGTCTGGCGGGCGGGCGGAACCGGGCGAGGCTGCGGATCGTCGCGACCGGAGGTGATCGCGGAAGGAAGTAGCTCGGTGCGGGTGGTAGGACCCGGCGTCTGCTCGTACGATGTAGCTAGGCGGCCGCCAGGTCGGGCGCCTGCCGTCCCCGGACAGGGGTTGGCTGCCCACACGCCTCTGCGCCGGGGGAGGGAACGATGCCACTCTCCGAGCACGAACAGCGACTGCTCGACCAGATCGAGAGCGCGCTCTACGCCGAGGATCCGAAGTTCGCCTCGAACGTGCGCGGCGCCCGGGTGCGGACGGCCACCAGGAAACGCCGGCTGCAGGCGATGGCCCTGTTCGTGCTGGGCCTCGTCGTCCTCGTCGTGGGTGTGGCATCCAGACTGCCCGAACTCGTGCTGGTCGCGGTCAGCGTCGTGGGTTTCTTGATGATGTTCGCCGCCGCGGTAGTGCTGGTCACCGGTCGCGGCGGGTTGCCGGGTGCGCCGTCCTCGTCCCCGGCGACGACACCGCAGGGGCGCACCAAGGCGCCGAACGGGTTCTCCGCCCGGATGGAGGAGCGGTTCAAGCGTCGCTTCGACCAGCAGTGAGCGTGCTGGGCCGCTGACGCAGCGAGCGGGGCAACAGGCGTTGGCGCAGCGTCAACGGCGCGTGTGAGCGCAACTGCGCGATGACCTCCGTGAGTGCCTGGTCGACCGGTCTCTGCGCCAGCGTCGTTGCCGCCGATCCACCCGTCGAGGCGGTGGTAGTAGCACCGGGGCCGTACCAACTGGCTTCCACCGCGTCGAGGATCGCGTGCACCCCGCAAGCACCCTGCGGGCCGAGGTCGTAGCGCTCGATGATCCGCACTGCGGTCTGCCGCGGGGTCTGGCTGGGGGGCACGTCCATTCCCCGATCGGCCGCGGCTTCGAGCAGTTCCGCCCACGCCGATGCGGCATCACCGCGAGCGCGCCGCCGTGCACTGCGCAGCATCCGCGCCGTGGCGGGTGCCCCCACCACCGCGGCCGCCACCACCACGAACAACGCGATCACCGCGAGACGCCGCGGCCACGCCGAGGACCGGGCCGTGGTCTGCGACCCGCCGGCACTCTGGTCGGCCTGCGATTGGTTGGGCGAGGCCACCGTGGTCGGTGCTGGGGGCGCCGCCGTGACCGCCGGCGTCGGGGCGGCCGCGCTCGTCGACGGTGCTGCCTGCGCCGGGTTCTGTTGGGCCTGCGTGACGTAGGGCGGGATCACCCCGCGACCGTCAGTCAGCGGCGTGGGGTCGAACACCACCCAACCGATGCCAGCGAAGAACACCTCGACCCATGCGTGGGCGTCATTGCTGGTGATCTCACGCATGGTGGCGTCGCCTCGGCCGGCAGTGAAGCCGACCGCGACCCGAGTGGGAATGCCGAGGGTGCGCAGCATGGCTGCCATCGCGGAGGCGTACTGCTCGCAATACCCGGTCTTGCCCACGGTCAGGAAGCTGACCAGGGCGTCTGTGTTAGCACCCGAGGCGGGCGCCGTCGCGACGTCGTAACGGAACCCGTTGTTCGGGTCGCGCAGGTAGTCGTTGACAGCGACCGCCGAATCGAGGGCGTTCGTGGCGCCACCGGCGACCTGCGCAGCCAGCGCCGTCACCTGCGGGTCGATGCCAGCGGTGGCATAGAACCGCTGATCGGGGGCGTTGGCTTGCCCGGCCAGCGGACTGCCGGCCACGCGAAGCTCCACCGCCGAGGCACTGGGCACCACGGCGCGCACCCGATACCCCGGCAAACCCTGGGTACGGCGGGCATACACCGTGCCCAGCGTCGGGTCGTAGGAGTACCGCGTCAACGCTGCAGCAGTCGCAGTGACCCGTCGCGGGGTGCCGGGAACGGGCAGCCAGCGGTCGTCGTAGCGCTGGGGGGTTACGGTGAGGTCCACGCTCGTGCCGAGGGTTGGCCCGGATTGCAGCGTGCCGTCCAGGGTCTGGTCTGCCACCGCCTGGTCCAGCACCCAGCCCTGGTCGGGGATGTAGGTGTCCAGTGCCAACGAGCGCAGGTACACCGGGTCGGTCATGCCGGCCACCGTGAACAACGGCACCTGGTAGGGCTGGTCGAGCTGGCCGCGCAGCTGGGTGAACGGGTTCAGCGACACCCCCCCGGAGGCTGAGCTGGGTAACCGTCCCCCCGTGCCGACACCGAGCCCGGCCACGCCGACAACAAGTCCAGCGATGACCGCGACCGCAACCACCGGCGCTCCACCGGGCGCGCGCAGGCCCGCCGAACCGGCACCGGGACCGGCCCGCGGCACCCGGTCGGCCTGGTCGGCGAGCAAGAGCAGCGCCAGGGCCAGCGCGCCGGCCACGAAAGACCACCAGGGCAGCAACGTGTCGAACAATGAAGCGGGGACGGCCACCAGGGCCAGCAGTACGAGCCCGGCGCCAGCTGGCGCCCGGAGACCAGCCACGACCGCGTCCACCACGACTGCGGCCGCACCGAGCAGTGCCACGACCAGCAGCTCGAACTCCGCGGTCACCGCTACCGGCACGCTCTCGTCCTGGATCTGCATGCCGACACCAGCAAACAACGCGCGGAGCTCCTGCAGCGCCGCGGGACCGGGTAGCACCCCGAGCACCCCAGAACTGGTGAACAGCAGCGTGAGCGCCATGGCGACGAGGAGCACCTGGGCGGGCAGCACGGCGATCATCGGGACACGCGCCGACCGTAGGCCAAACCCGGTCAGTGCGACCGCTATCACCACCGCCGCCGCGGCGGGAACCCAGCTAAGGTCGCGAAACAGCGGAACGAGCGCGGCCATGCTCAGCAGCAATGCACCGGCGCCGAACGCGGTGGCCGTTGCCCCGTCGCCGCCGTCCGGGGACCGTCCGCTCACAGCAGCGCCCCGGCCGGTCGCGCCGCGCAGAGTTGCTCCCACGCCTGGGCAGGACCCGTGCTGTCCTCGATCACCAGCACCACCCACCCTGCCGCGCGCAGTGCTGTCGCGGCTGGCCCGGCCGTACCGAGGATCAGCGCCCATCCCGGCCCAGCCGGCGAGCCGACTGCGTGCAGTTCGCTGGCGGTCTGCTCGTCAAGCGCGCCGAGGATGGCGATCACCTTCTCGTGCCCGCCGACGTCGGCCGCACCGGCCAGCCCGGCGCGATCACTGGGCCTCAACAGGGCCAGTTGTTCCAACGCGGCCTCGCCCACCCCCAGGTCCACACCGTCGGAGGTGATCAGCCGCACCGGGGCGGCTCCGCCACCGAGGTGGGCGGCGCAGCTGGCGGCCAAGGAGATCGCCCGCTCCAGCGAGGAATGCTGGCCCGAACCGTGATGGGCCTTGCCCCGCACATCGAGCAGGACGACAGTGCCGGACTGGCGACGCTGCTCCTGGGGGCGCACCATCAACTCGTCGCGCCGGGCCGAGCTGCGCCAGTGCACCGACCGGAGATCGTCGCCATCGGCGTAGGGACGCACCAGGGCGTCCTGGACGGTGTGCTGTGCGGCCCCCACACTCCCGGCGACCCCGCCGGTCTCGGCCGAGTCCAGGTGCAGCGCAGGTGCGCCGGTCAGGGCAACCAGCTCGGGCCGTACCAAGACCTGAATGGTCCCGGCCAGCGGGCGGTCCACCTCGACGAGTCCGAATGGGTCGGCCAGGCGCACCTGGGCCGGCCCGAGCTGCTGACGGCCACGTATCCGGGGGGTGAGTTGATAGCGCACCGACGCGGCAGCGCCAGCCCGTAGCGCACCGAGCGCGTAGCGAGGTTGGGTGCCGAGCAGCGCTGGCACGCCGTCGGTGATCAGCACCCCGGCAACCGGCAGGCGGGCCTGCGCGTGCAGGGTCAACTCCACCTGGCCTGGCGCCCCGACCGACAGCGCGGCCGGGGCAACGGAGCGGCTGACCCGCAGCGGCACCGCGCGCAGACCGAGCAGGGCGGCGCTCAGCAGCGGCAGGGCGACGAGCAGTACACCCACCCTGAGCAGATCGCGTTCGTCCAACACCACAGCGCTCACCGCAGCCGCGAAGCCAGCAGCCAGCAGGCAGCGCCCCCGGGTGGTCAGCCCGCCCAGTACCCGGCCCGGCACCGATCAGCGCAGCCCGTGCCGGGAGGTGGACCCGCGAGGAACGGGCAGCTGCTCCAACAATTGGCCTACCACGTCGCCCGGGATGTGCCGGTCCGCGCGGGCCTGTCCGGTCAGCAGCAACCGGTGAGCCAGCACCGCCACAGCCACCGCCTGCACGTCGTCGGGAAGTACATGGTCGCGCCCGGCCATCCCCGCCCTTGCCCGCGCGGCCCGCACCAGGTGCAAGGTGGCCCGGGGACTGGCTCCCAGCCGGATCAGCGGGCTGCGCCGGGTAGATCGCACCAGGTCTACGACGTATCCGCGCAGCTCGGACGCGATGTGCACCCGATGTATCCCGGCGATCATCGCGCGCACCTCCGCGGCGGAGCACACCGGTCGCAGCGCCTCGATGGGGTCGTTGGCGGCGTGGCCCTCGATGATCGCCAACTCGGCGTCGCGATGCGGATAGCCGAGGGAGATTCGGGTGGTGAACCGATCGCGTTGTGCTTCGGGGAGCGGATACGTGCCTTCCATCTCCACCGGGTTCTGGGTGGCCAGCACCATGAAGGGTGCACCGAGCGGGTAGGTGGTGGTGTCCACCGTGACCTGCTGCTCCTCCATGCACTCCAGCAGCGCCGATTGGGTCTTCGGTGAGGCCCGATTGATCTCGTCAGCTACTACGAGGTTGGCGAAGACGGGACCGGGACGGAAGTCGAACTCCGCGGTTCGGCGGTCGTACACGGTCACCCCGGTGACGTCGCTGGGCAACAGGTCCGGGGTGAACTGCACCCGCGAGACGCTGCAGTCCACCGCGCGAGCCAGCGCCTTGGCCAACACCGTCTTGCCTACCCCCGGCACGTCCTCCACCAGCAGGTGGCCCCCCGCGAGCATGGTTAAGACCGCGGTAGCCACCACGTCGGTCTTGCCGAGCACGACCCGCTCCACCTCGGCCACCACCCGATCCGCCGCCTCCGCGACCCGGGCCGGGGTCCAGTCCCCGAACTCGGCGGCCCCATGGGAAGTGCCGTTGCCGTTCTGCAGGGCACCGTTGTCCTGGGATCGCACCTCGCCGGCCGCCACGCTCGTGCGGGGTGTGCTCACTCGTCCTCCATTGGCGGTCGCGGTCAAGCGGGGCGCACGCGTAGTTCGTCCCCGAGTGTGCCAAACGATTCGGCCGGTGTCCCGTTCGCCGACCATGCGCGCGTTAGCCCCGGACGGCTGCCGAGCAATAGTTAAGCTGCTCCACTTTCCCCCACGGGTGGCCTGAGGCCGCGCCCAGCCAGCAGTGGCATCGCCTGCGCCCCAGTTCAGCGACATCCGCTGGGAACACCGAGGTATCGAACTGGCAGCGGGCAGTGTGGCCCTGCGCACCGCCACCACGGGTACTAGAACCGAGACTAGCTGGGAACATCGTCAGAAACCCGGTCGGTTACCGCGGTGTTCCGCTTGTTCGTGGGGGAAAGTGGGGTAACGTGGGTGCCGTGGTTCACCGGGGTGCGCCACAGCACGGTATGAACGACGTCGGGAGGTGCGCGCGGTGTTCGTCGGCACCTACTACCCGCGCCTGGACGACAAGGGTCGGCTCACCTTGCCGGCGAAGTTTCGCGAGGGTTTGGCCGGTGGAGTCGTGGTGACCAAGGGCCCGGACCGGACCCTGACGGTGCTCACCCGCGACGAGTTCGCCGACCGGGCCGTTCGCGCGGTGCAGGCGTCCCGGGCCAGCGAGCTTGGCCGCGCCTACCTCCGAAACTTCACCGCCGGTGCCGACGAGCAGGTTCCCGACGGGCAGGGACGGGTGACCCTGACGGCTGCGCACCGTCGGTATGCCGGGCTGACCAAGGAGTGCGTCGTGGTGGGCGCTTACAACTGGATCGAGATCTGGAATTTGCCGGCATGGCAGGACTTCGAGCTGACCAGCGAACCGGCGTACTCCGAAGCCAACGAGCCCGCGGCGGTGACGACCTGACCGGTTCGTGTCCGCTCGCGCCCCGACTGGTGCCGCGAGGCCTCCGCCCGAGTGGTGCCCTGACGCTCTTCCCCAGCGCCAGGTCACCGGGTTCGGGCGGGGACCCCGCCACACCAGCATCGCAGCAACGCAGCAGTTGACGTTAGTGGTCAGGCAACGGTGTCCAGGTTTGGGCATGTCCAGGTTGGGAAAGGGGGGTGGGTGGTGTCGGAGCTGAGTTCGGGCCGTGGCCACGTCCCGGTCCTGGTGCACCGGGTCGGTGAGCTGCTGGCTCCGGCATTGCACTCCGCGGGCGCGGTGCTGCTCGACGCCACCGTGGGCCTGGCTGGCCACGCCGCGCACCTGTTGGCCGCGCACCCGGGGCTGCGCCTGGTGGGGGTGGACCGCGACCGTGAGGCACTCGACCTTGCCGGTCGACGGTTGGTGGCCTTCGCTGATCGGGTGACGTTGGTGCACACCGTGTACGACGACGTCGCCGGCGCGCTGGCACAGGCCGGGCTGGGCCCCCAGCAGTCGGTGCAGGGTGTGTTGTTCGACCTGGGGGTGTCCTCACTGCAACTGGACGCCACCGAGCGGGGCTTCTCCTACAGCCAGGACGCGCCGTTGGACATGCGGATGGACCCGACCAGCGGGATCACCGCCGCCACGGTTCTCAATACGTATTCCCACGGTGACCTGGCCCGGGTGTTGAGCACCTACGGTGAGGAGCGCTTCGCCGGGCGGATCGCCTCGGAAGTGCTGGCGCGGCGGGCGGAGGAGCCGTTCACCACCAGCGCACGGCTGGTGCAGGCGCTGTACGCCGCCATTCCGGCCGCGACCAGGCGCACCGGTGGGCATCCCGCTAAGCGAACCTTTCAGGCGCTGCGGATCGAGGTGAACGCCGAACTGGACGCCCTGCGTGGCGCCGTCCCCGCCGCGCTGGACGCCCTCGCTGTCCACGGGCGGCTGGTGGTGCTGTCCTACCAGTCGCTGGAGGACCGCATCGTCAAGCAGGAGTTGCTGGGCCGGACCCGGTCGCGCAGCCCGGCGGGTCTGCCGGTGGAGCTAGCCGGGTTCGGCCCGGAAATGGCCGCACTGACCCGCGGTGCGGAGAAGGCTGCCCCGGCCGAGATTCAGGACAACCCGCGGGCGGCCTCGGTGCGGCTGCGGGCGGTAGAGCGCATCGAGGTCGATTCCCGCCCGGGGGCGCCAGGCACCCCGGCCTCTCGCCAGCCCGGCTCGGCAAGCCAGCCCGGCTCGTCCCGCCAGACCAGGAGGATGCAGTGACCGCAGCTGTGCGCACCACGACCACCGCGCCGGCGCGCCGCCGCCCGCCCCCCCCTCGCCGCAGCGCCAGGACCGCACCGGCCGCGCCGTCACGGGCCGGTGCGGCGCGCAGCACAGCTGCCCAGCGGGCCTACGTACGACGCTCCGAGCGAACCGAACGCTGGCTGCACCTGGTGCCCCGTGGAGCCGAGCAGCCAACGGCAGTTCGTCGGGTGCCGTTCGTGGTCCTGGTCATCGCGTTGTTGGCGAGCGGATTGGCCGCCACCTTGTGGTTGACCACTCGCGCAGCCGAGGACTCCTACCATCTGGCTACCGCCTCGGCGAGCACCCAGCGCCTCGGTGAGCAGGCTGCCGCGTTGCGCCGGGATGTGGCCACGGCGGATTCGGCGTCGTCGCTGGCCCAACGAGCCGCCAGGCTGGGCATGGTGCCCGCCGGCGACGTGGCGCACCTGGTGGTGGGCCCGGACGCCACCGTGGCCTTGGTGGGGTCGCCGACCCCGGCTACCGGCATCCCGGTGCCCCCGTTGATTGCGGCCGTCCCAACCCCCCCGGCGGTTGTTCCCGCCCCGACGCCTCCTGCCCCGACGCCTCCTGCCCCGACGCCTCCTGCCGCGACGCCTCCTGCCGCGACGCCTCCTGCCCCGGCTCCGCTCGGCATCCAACCGGGGCCCGATCCCGCCCCCTCGGCCGGAGCCGCGTGATGGCCGCCCGTCGCGCTTCGCCCCCGCGCACCATGCCCGCGCGCCGGGTCCGCAGCACCCGGCGGTCCCCTTCGCCGTTGGTCGGCGCCGACCCATGGCGGCACCGCACCGGGCGGTGGCTCATGGTTGGCGCGCTAGCGGTGACCGCGGCTCAACTCGTGCGGGTGCAGGGCATCGACGCGACCGCCCTGGCCGCCCAGGCTGATGCCCAGCGCACGTCGGCGGTGGTGCTGGCGGCGACCCGGGGCGCCATCACCGACCGCAACGGCACGGCGCTGGCGTACACGATGGAGTCCAAGGCGCTGACCTTCCAGCCCAACGTGGTGCGTGCCAACCTGACGGACATCGCCGCGCGCTCACCGAAGGCTCCCAGCCCGCAAGCCAGGTTGATCGAGATCGCCGACGGCATCACTGCGCTGCTGCCGTCGCAGTCGCGGTCCGACCTGCTCGCCAAGCTGAACAGCAACACCACCTTCGTCTACCTGGCCAAGCGGGTCGACCCGGCCCTCGCCTCGCAGATCGCCACACAGTTCCCTGAGGTCGGCACCGAACGCGAAGCCATCCGGCAGTACCCCGGGGGGGCACTCGCCGCCAACCTGGTCGGCGCGACCGGATCTGACGGTGCGGGCCTGATCGGGTTGGAGGCGTCGTTGGACTCCAAACTCGCCGGGTCCGACGGCAAACGGGTGGTGGAGCGCGGCGAGGACGGCATCGTCATCCCCGGCAGCCAACGTCAGGAAACCCCGGCGGTCAACGGGACCACGGTCGCCCTCACCATCGACGCCGACCTGCAGTGGTTCGTGCAACAGGCAACCCAGCGAGCCAAGGACCTCTCCGGCGCCCGCTCGGCGTCGGTGGTCGTGCAGGACGTCAAGACCGGCCAGGTGCTGGCGATGTCCAACGACGGCACCTTCGACCCCAACACCCAGCTCGGGACCGCGAGCGCCGCTGCGCTGGGCAACACCTCCGTGACAGCGCCGTTCGAGCCAGGTTCGGTCAACAAGATCATCGCCGCGTCCACCGCCATCGACATGGGGTTGACCAACCCCGACGAGGTCCTGACGGTACCCGGGTCGATCCGGCTCGGAGGGGTAACGGTCAAGGACGCCTGGTCGCACGGCACCCTCGCCTTGACCACCACCGGGGTGTTCGGCAAGTCCTCCAACGTGGGAACCTTGGAACTGGCTCAACGGATCGGGCCCGACGCCTACGCGGCGATGCTGGCCAAGTTCGGCCTGGGGTCGCGGACCGACGTGGGCCTGCCGGGGGAGAGCACCGGTTCGGTGCCCGCCCAGTCCCAGTGGTCGGGTTCCACCTTCGCGAACCTGCCCATCGGGCAGGGTCTGTCCATGACGCTGCTGCAGATGACCGGGATGTACCAGGCGATCGCCAACAACGGCCTGCGCATCCCGCCGCGGGTGATCGCCGCCACCACCGCACCGGACGGCACCGTGACACCCACGCCGGCACCGACCGGAGTTCAGGTGGTGAGCCCGCAGACCGCGACGACGGTGCGGGACATGTTCCGCGCCGTGGTGCAGGACGACAAGGGCCAGCAGCGCGGCACCGGGGTGGCGGCGGGCGTGGCCGGATACCAGGTGTCAGGCAAGACCGGCACCGCCCAGCAGGTCGACCCGGCCTGCGGGTGCTACTCGCAGTCCTCCTACAACATCACCTTCGCGGGGATGGCACCGGCGGACAACCCGCGGTTCGTGATCGGCATCTTGTTGGACAATCCCGCGCGCCTGCCCAACGGGGCCAACGGGCAGTCTGCGGCCCCACTTTTTCACGACATCGCCGCCTGGTTGCTGCAGCGTGACGCGGTGTCGCTGTCCCCGCCGGCCCCCAAGCTGACCTTGGCGCTGCCCTGACGCCGGTAGCCTCAGCGCACGTGCCTGCCCGTCTGGATCCGAGAGGACTTTCGTGACCTCACCCGTCGCGCCACCTCGGCCGGCACACGTCACACCTACCCCGTTGGCTGAGCTGGTAGCCGCTGTCCACGCCCAAGTGGTGTCGGGGGATACTGCCGCCGAACTGACCGGGGTGAGCCTGCGCGCGCAAGACATTGCGCCAGGAGATCTGTTCGCCGCGCTGCCGGGGGCGCGCGCGCACGGTGGCGACTTCGCCGGTCAGGCCGCCGCGGCCGGTGCGGTGGCGGTGCTCACCGATGCCGGCGGCGCCCGGCTCGCGGCGCACGCGGGAATCCCGGTACTCGTGCATCCGCATCCCAGGGCGGTGCTCGGCGAGGTGGCCAGCCAGATCTACGGCCACCCGTCGCAGCGGCTGCGCGTCCTCGGGGTGACCGGCACATCCGGCAAGACCACCACAGCCCACCTGGTGGAGGCCGGGTTGCGTGCAGCCGGTGCGAGTCCGGGATTGATCGGCACTGTGGCGACAGTGGTGGCCGGGCGGGCACTACCCAGCGCGTTCACCACCCCGGAGGCCCCCGACCTGCAGGCGCTGCTGGCAGTGATGGTGGAGCAGGGGGTGGACACCGTGGTCATGGAGGTCTCCAGCCACGCGCTCGCACTGGGGCGGGTGGACGGCACCCGCTTCTGCGTCGGCGCCTTCACCAACCTCTCCCGCGAGCACCTGGACTTCCACCCCGACATGCACGCCTACTTTGCCGCCAAAGCACGCCTGTTCGACCCGCAGTCCCCGGTCGCCGCCGAACGCGCGGTGGTATGCGTCGACGACGAGTGGGGCGTCCGGATGGCGGCACTTGCCGGGGCGGGGACGGCCACCGTGAGCACCACCGGCGGCCGGTCCACCTGGAGCGCATCGGAGGTCGTCGTCGACGCGTCCGGCGCGCAGCGCTTCGTGCTGCGCGGACCGCAAGGCCAGCGCGAAGCTGTGCAACTGCGGCTACCGGGGTCCTACAACGTGGCCAACGCGGCGCTGGCGTTGGCCGTGCTCGACGCGGCCGGGGTCGGCCTGGCGCAGGCAGTGCAGGGCATCGGTGCGGTGGAGGTACCCGGCCGGGTGCAGCGGGTGGACCGCGGACAGGATTTCCTGGCGGTGGTGGACTACGCGCACAAGCCTGCTGCGCTGGCCGCGGTGATCGCCGCTCTGCGGGCGCAGTGCGCAGCGCGATTGGCCGTCGTGGTGGGGGCTGGCGGCGACCGTGACACCGGTAAACGGGCAGTGATGGGCCAGGTGGCCGCGCAGGGTGCGGACCTGCTGATCGTCACCGACGACAACCCCCGCACCGAGGACCCCGCGGCCATCCGAGCAGCCGTGTTGGCCGGCGCGCAGAGCGTGCCGGCCACCGAACGCGCGCAGGTGGCTGAGGTCGCCGACCGCGCCGCGGCCATTCGGGCTGCCGTGCGGTGGGCCGGGCACGGTGACGTCATCCTGGTGGCCGGTAAGGGGCACGAGACCGGCCAGGAGATCGCCGGTCGACGGCATCCGTTCGACGACCGCCTGGTGCTCGCAGCGGAACTCGACGCAGTGCAGGAGGCTAGCCGGTGATCGAGATGAGCCTGGCCGAGGTGGCCGCGGCGGTCGGTGGCCGCCTGCACGACTGCCCGGACCCCCAGGTGCGAGTGACCGGGCCGGTGGAGTTCGACTCCCGCCTGGTGCGCCGTGGCGGGCTCTTCGTCGCGCTGCCCGGTGAGCACGCCGACGGCCACACCCACGCTGATGCCGCCGTCGCCGCTGGTGCGGTGGCCGTGCTGGCCGCCCGGCCGGTGGGCGTGCCCGCCGTGGTGCTCACCCCCACCGGCGCCCATACCCGCCGGGCGATGGCCCTGACCGGTGACACCGACGGGTCGGGCGCGGCGGTACTGACCGCGCTGGGGCGCCTGGCACGGGCCAACGTGGACGCTCTGGCCGGGCTGACCGTCATCGGGGTCACCGGGTCCTCCGGTAAGACCTCGACCAAGGACCTGATCGCTGCCGTGCTGGCCCCGCTGGGGCCGGTGGTGGCGCCACCGGGCTCGTTCAACAACGAACTCGGTCACCCGTGGACGGTGCTGCGCGCGGATCCCACGACTGCGCATCTGGTGTTGGAGCTGTCGGCGCGCGCCGAGGGTGACGTGGCCGCCCTGTGCCAGGTGGCACCTCCCCGGGTCGGGGTGGTGCTCAACGTGGGCACAGCGCATCTGGGGGAGTTCGGCTCCCGGGAAGCGATCGCCCGGGCCAAGGGCGAGTTGGTGGCAGCTCTGCCCAGCGCAGCCGACGGCGGGGTGGCGGTGCTCAACGTCGACGACCCGCTGGTGGCGGCGATGGCGCAGCGCACCCCCGCCAGGGTGGTGGGGGTGGGGTGTTCGCCGCGGGCCGACGTCCGGGCCGAGGACGTGCAGCTCGACGGCGAAGCCAGGCCCAGCTTCACCCTGGTGAGCCAGCAGGGACGGCTGCCGGTGCGCCTGGCCGTACACGGTGAGCACCAGGTGGGCAATGCCCTGGCCGCTGCCGCCGTCGGGTTGCAGTGCGGCGCCAGCCTGGGTCAGGTCGTTGCGGCGCTAGGCACGGCGACGGCGGCGTCGGCGCGCCGCATGGAGGTACGCACCAGGGCCGACGGTATCACCGTGATCAACGACTCCTACAACGCCAACCCCGACTCGATGCGGGCGGCGCTGAAGGCGCTGGCGTCGATGAGCCGGGGTGCGCGCGATCAGCCGCCGCGGCGGAGCTGGGCGGTGTTGGGCGAGATGGGTGAGCTGGGTGCGGACGCGGTGACCGAACACGACGCCATTGGGCGCTTTGCTGTCCGTCTGGACGTGAACAAGTTGGTCGTGGTCGGTGCCGGCGCCGAGGCCATCCACCGCGGCGCCTATCTGGAGGGGTCGTGGGGTGCAGAGTCGGTGTTGGTGGCCGATGTCGACGCCGCACTGGCGCTGCTGCAAGCCCAGTTAGCTCCCGGTGACGTGGTGTTGGTCAAAGCCTCGCGTTCGGCTGCGCTCTGGCGGGTCGCCGAAGGGCTGCTCGCCGACGGGGCCGGGGCGCCGCGGTGAGGCTCATCCTGATCTCCTCCAGCGTTGCCCTGGTGGTGTCCATCCTGCTGACGCCCTTCCTGATCAGGGTGTTTTCTCGGAAAGGTTTCGGCCAGGAAATCCGCCAGGAAGGCCCGGCCAGCCACCACGCCAAACGAGGCACCCCCACCATGGGCGGGGTAGCGATCGTGGCCGCGCTCTGGGCGGGGTACTTCGCCGCGCACGGGATCGGTGCGTTCCTGAACGCCGACGGCCCCTCGGCGTCGGCTCTGCTGGTGCTGGGGCTGACGACGGTCCTGGGCGGGGTGGGGTTCCTCGACGACTTCATCAAGGTTCGCAAGCAGCGCAACCTCGGGCTGAACAAGACGTCCAAGCTGGTCGGACAACTGGTGGCGGCGGTCGCCTTCGGTGTGCTGGCGTTGGACTTTCGTGACAGCGACGGCCTCACCCCGGCGAGTACCCAGCTGTCCTTCGCCCGCGACATCGCCACCATCTCCTTCGGCACGGTCGGCTTCGTCCTGTTCTGCTACCTGCTGGTGAGCGCCTGGTCCAACGCGGTCAACTTGACCGACGGCCTGGACGGGCTGGCCGCCGGGTCGATGGCCATGGTGCTGATGACCTATGTGCTGGTCGGGTTCTGGCAGTACCGCAACGACTGCACGACAGCCACCCTGGCGGGCTGCTACCAGGTGCGGGACCCGCTGGATCTGGCGGTGCTGGCCGCCGCCGCGATGGGCGGCTGCGTCGGGTTCCTGTGGTGGAACGCCGCGCCGGCGCGGATCTTCATGGGTGACACCGGCTCGCTGGCTCTCGGCGGGATGCTGGCCGGGTTGAGCATGGTCACCCGGACCGAACTGCTGCTCATCGTGCTGGGCGCACTGTTCGTCATGGAGGCGATGTCAGTGGTGGTCCAGGTGGCGGTGTTCCGTACCAGCCGGCGACGCATCTTCCGAATGGCGCCGTTCCACCATCACTTCGAGCTGGCCGGGTGGGCAGAGACCACGGTAATCATCCGGTTCTGGCTACTGGCAGCGGTGTCCTGCGCGCTGGGTGCTGCGCTGTTCTACAGCGAGTGGCTCGCGGCGATCGGGGAGTGAGCGTGCACGTCACCGACCTGCGCGGGGCACAGGTCCTGGTCGCCGGCGCCAGGGTCACCGGCACCGCGGTGGTCATCGCGCTGAACCGCCTCGGGGCGCGGTGCACCGTCACCGACGCCAACCCCGCCATGCTGGCACCGGTAGCCCAACTCGGAGCCGACACCGCGCAGGACCTGGCGGAGCCACCCGAGGGCACCCAACTGGTGGTCACCGTGCCCGGATTCGCCCCGCAGGCCCCGTTGTTGGTGGCGGCCGCCCGGGCGGGCATCCCGGTGTGGGGTGACGTCGAACTGGCCTGGCGCTGTGATCAAGCGCAGCTGTTCGGCCCGACCAGGCGCTGGTTGGCGGTGACCGGCACCAACGGCAAGACCACCACCACCACCATGCTCGCAGAAATACTGGCCGCCGACGGCCGGCGAAGTACCGCCTGCGGCAACATCGGAGTCACCGTGCTGTCAGCCCTGATGGACGACGCCGGGTTCACCGACCTCGCCGTCGAGCTGTCCTCGTTCCAGCTGCACTGGGCGCCATCGGTGCGTCCGTTCGCCGGTGCGGTGCTCAACGTCGCCGAGGACCATCTGGACTGGCATGCCAGCATGGCCGCTTATACCGCCGCCAAGTCGGTGGTGCTCACCGGCGAGGTGGCGGTGCTCGGGCGCGACGACCCGGGGGCGGCCGCGCTGGTCCCGACCGCGCGGCGCACCGTCGGCTTCCGGCTGGGCGAACCGTCGGTTGGTGAGGTGGGCTACCGCGACGGGGTGTTGCTCGACCGCGCTTTCGCCGCTGGAGCTGTGGAGCTGGCGGCAGCCGCGGAGATCGTCCCCGGTGGGCCCGCTGGGCGCAGCAACGCGGCCGCGGCCGCCGCGCTGGGCAGGGCTGCCGGGGTCCGCCCGGAGTCCGTGGCGGCGGGGCTGCGAGCCACGGCGCCCGGTGCGCACCGCTCGACGCTGGTGCGCACGCTGCACGGGGTCAGTTATGTCGACGACTCCAAGGCCACCAACCCGCACGCCGCGCTGGCCTCGATCAGCGCGCACCGGCGGGTGGTGTGGGTGGCCGGCGGACTGCTCAAGGGCGCGTCGGTGCAGCAACTGGTAGCCGCGGCAGGCCCCCGGCTGGTCGGGGTGGTGCTGCTCGGGCGGGACCGGGCGGAGCTGGCCGCGGCACTGGTGCGACACGCGCCGCAGGTCCCCGTGGTGGCGGTCGCCGCGGGAGACGATGCAGCCATGATCGAGGTCGTTCACGCCGCCCACACGATGGCGAACCCCGGTGACACGGTGCTGCTGGCACCGGCAGCCGCGTCGATGGACATGTTCACCGACTACGCCCACCGCGGCCGCGCATTCGCCGCCGCCGTGCGGGCACTGCCGGCGGAGCAGCCGTGAGCGCGACCGCGGTCCGCCCGCGTCCGCGCCGGTTAGCCGGCCGAACGCCCGCCGGGCGGTGGCTGCAGAGCTGGCTGGCCCGGCCGATGACCTCCCTGCACCTGCTGCTCGGGGTGTTCGGGCTGCTCACCGGTATGGGGCTGGTCATGGTGTTGTCTGCGTCCAGCGCGCGGGCTGCCGCCGGGCCGACCGGATCGGCGTTCAGCCTCTTCCAGCGGCACGTGCTGTTCGTCAGCCTCGGCGCGGTGTTGTTCTACCTCGGGCTGCGGACCCCGCTACGAGTGATCCGGCGGTTGGGGTTGCCCGCGGTGTTGGTGTCGGTGGTGCTGCTGGGCCTCGTGCTGGTCCCGGGAATCGGCAGCTCCGTCAACGGATCCCGCAGTTGGTTCGTGGTCGGCTCGCTGTCGCTGCAGCCGTCGGAGGCAGCGAAGGTGGCGGTCGCGGTCTGGGGCGCCCACCTGCTGGCTACCCGGCGACCGCACCTGGCGCCGCTTCGGCACCTGTTGGTGCCGCTCCTGCCGATGGTGACGCTGCTGGCGTTGTTGATCCTGTTGCAGCCCGACCTGGGCACCACGATCACGCTGGCGGTCATCGTGGCGGCCTTGCTGTGGTTCGGCGGCATGTCGATTCGGTTGTTCGTGTTACTGGCCAGCCTCGCCGGTGCTGGAGCGCTGGCCTTCGCGCTGACCGTCGGGCCGCGCAGCGCCCGGATCTCGTCGTGGCTGAACCCCAATGCGAACCTGCAAAGCACGGGCTACCAGGCATTGCAGGCGCGGTACTCGCTGGCCGACGGGGGGTGGTGGGGGGTGGGCCTGGGGCAGAGCCGGGCGAAGTGGAACTACTTACCCAATGCGCACAACGACTTCATTTTCGCCATCATCGGCGAGGAGCTGGGGTTCATCGGGTGCGCGGTGGTGCTGGGGCTGTTCGCGCTACTGGCCTGCGTGGGACTGCGCATCGCCGCCCGGTCGGTGGATCCGTTTCAGATCCTGCTCGCCGCCACGTGCACGGTGTGGATGGTCGGACAGGCCTTCCTCAACGTCGGATACGTGAGTGCGCTGCTGCCCGTGACCGGCCTGCAGCTGCCGATGATCTCCGCCGGCGGTACGTCGACGGCGCTGACAATGCTGGTCTTCGGTCTGCTGGCCAACGTGGCCAGGCACGAGCCGCCAGCGATAGCGGCGCTACGCACCGGCGAGGACGGGATATTGGCGCGGTGGCTGCGCCTGCCTGCCCCCCAGCCCTATGTCCCCCAGCCCTACATCCAGCGCCGCGCGGTGCGCCCACCGACCGCACCGGTGCCCGGAGGTCGGCCAGCGCGCCCGGCTGTACGCCCGGCTCGGCCGCAGCCTCCTCGGGCCGGATCGACGCAGCCCTCGCGCTCCCAGCCGGCACGTTCGCAGACCGAACGGCACCCGCCGGTGACCGGACGAACCAGGACGCGCAGCGCCGGACCGTCCGGGCGCGCTCACCCCGGCGGACGCCGGTGAGCGCAGCAGCCACCCGGGCGCTATCGGTGGTCTTGGCCGGCGGGGGGACTGCGGGCCATGTCGAACCTGCGATGGCTGTTGCCGACGCATTGCGGTGCCAGCGCGACGACGTCCGGATCACTGCACTGGGCACGGCCAGGGGCCTGGAGACCACGCTGGTACCCGAGCGGGGCTACCCGCTGGAGCTGATTCCGCCGGTTCCCTTGCCGCGCAGCGTCAACGCCGACCTGCTGCGCCTGCCCACCCGGGTGTGGTCCGCGGTGCGGGTCACCAGGGGTGTGCTGGACGCGGTGGCCGCTGACGTGGTGGTGGGCTTCGGCGGCTACGTGGCGTTGCCCGCCTATCTCGCTGCGCGCCGTCGCGGTGTCAGCGGCCGGGTCCCCACCGTGGTGCACGAGGCGAATGCACGGGCCGGTCTGGCGAACAAGGTGGGTGCGCGAGGTGCGGCTCGGGTACTGGCTGCGGTCGCCGACTGCGGGCTCGCCGGTGCAGCGGTGGTGGGCATGCCGGTGCGGCAGTCGATCACCACGCTGGACCGCGCCGGGTTGCGTGCGCAGGCTCGCGCGCATTTTGGGCTGGACCAGCAGGCGCCGGTGCTGCTGGTGTTCGGCGGATCCCAGGGTGCCAGCAGCCTCAACGCGGCGGTGTCCGGCGCCGCCGGTGGGCTGGGCGCGGCCGGGATCGGGGTGCTGCACGCACATGGACCTCGCAACGCCGTGGACGTACCGATTGTGGCGGGGGCACCGGCCTACGTGGCGGTGCCCTACCTGTCGCGGATGGATCTGGCCTACGCGGCCGCCGACGTGGTGGTGTGCCGGGCCGGTGCGATGACCGTCGCGGAGGTCTCGGCGGTCGGCTTGCCCGCGGTCTACGTACCCCTGCCGCACGGCAACGGCGAGCAGGAACTCAACGCCCGGCCGGTAGTGGACGCCGGAGGAGGGGTGCTGCTGGCGGATGCCGAGCTGAGTAGTGCCAGCCTGCTGGCGCGGGTGGTGGGGCTGGTGGCCGATCCGACCCGGCTGGCCGCGATGGGTGCGGCCGCCGCCGGGTCCGGGCACCGCGACGCCGCGAGGGTCATCGCGGACATCGCGCTGGGCCTGGCGGCGGAGCACCGGGGGCTGCGGTGAACGGCGCGGCGGCGGCGCTGCCCCCGGAGCTGGCCAGGGTGCACATGGTGGGGATCGGCGGTGCCGGGATGAGCGGTGTCGCCAGGATCCTGCTGGCCCGCGGCGGTCAGGTGTCCGGGTCCGATGCGAAGGAGTCCCGGTCGGTGCTGGCTTTGCGGGCCCGTGGTGCCTTGGTGGCGCTGGGCCACAGTGCGCAGGGGCTGGACCTGCTGGCGGGTGGTCCTACCACGGTGGTCACGACCGTCAGTGCGATCCCCGACAGCAACCCCGAACTGGTGGAGGCGCGCCGGCGCGGGCTGGCCGTGACCACCCGGCCCGCAGTGCTGGCCACCCTGATGCAGGGCTCGCGCGCGGTGCTGGTCGCGGGCACGCACGGTAAGACGTCGACGACGTCCATGCTGGTGGTGGCCCTACAACGGGCCGGCCTGGACCCCTCCTTCGCGATCGGCGGTGAGCTCAACGAATCCGGGGCCAATGCCCACCACGGCAGCGGTGAGGTCTTCGTCGCCGAGGCCGACGAGAGCGATGGCTCGCTGCTCGGATACACCCCGGACGTGGTCGTGGTGACCAACGTCGACGCCGACCACCTGGACTTCTTCGGCAGCGTGGCGGCTTATGTGGCGGTGTTCGAGCAGTTCCTCACCCGGATCGTCCCCGGTGGTGTGCTGGTGGCCTGCGCAGACGACGCCGGCGCGGCGGCGCTTGCCGAGCAGGCGGCCAGATCGGGGCTGCGGGTGCTGCGCTACGGACGGATGGGCGCGGACGCCCGTCTGCTGACGTATCGGGCGCACGACGGTGGGGCGGTCGTGCAGGTGGCGCTGGCTGGCGAGGCGAGCCCGCGCACCCTGACGTTGGGGGTACCCGGGGAGCACATGGCGCTGAACTGCCTCGGCGCGCTGCTCGCCGCGCGGTGCACCGGGGCCGACCTCGAAGCGACGCTGGCGGGGTTGGGCGCTTTCGCCGGGGTGCACCGGCGGTTCCAGTTCACCGGACGGGCCGCCAGCGTTCGGGTCTACGACGACTACGCCCACCACCCGACGGAGGTGCGGGCCACCCTGGTAGCCGCCAGGGCAGTCGCCGGCGAGCACCGGGTGGTGGTGGTGTTCCAGCCGCACCTGTACTCCCGCACACTGACTTTCGCCGCCGAGTTCGCCGCCGCGTTGTCCCTGGCCGACGAGGTGGTGGTCTGCGACGTGTACGCCGCGAGGGAGGCCCCGGTCGCCGGGGTGAGTGGTGCACTGGTGGCCGACGCCGTCACCGCGACGGTGCACTACCAACCGTCGCTGTCCGCGGTGGCTGCCCAGGTAGCGGCGCTGGCGCGGCCCGGTGACCTGGTGCTCACCATGGGCGCGGGGGACGTGACGATGCTGGGCCAGGAAATTCTGGATGCGCTCACTGCACGGGCCGTCTCCTCGTGAGGCCGGCGACCAGCGGTCCGATCGCCCCGCGCCGCCGAACCCGTTCCGGTTCGCGCACCGTGCGCACCGCGTCCTCGGGGGCGCCGTCGCGTAGCACGCCTGCGCGTGCGGGGGGTTCGGGTACCGGGCGGCCCAACCGACGGGCACCTCGGCCGCCGCGGCGGGTACTGGGAGTTCGGATGGGCACAGTCGTGGCCGCGGCACTGGTACTGGTGGTCGCGCTCGGCGCGGGTGCCTGGTTCAGCCCGGTGCTGTCGGTGCGGTCGGTGCAGGTTCAGGGCGTCGCAGGCGTGTCGCCGCAGCAGGTGCTTGACGCCGCGGCCATTCCCGCCGGCACACCGCTGCTGCAGGTCGACGTTGGGGCGGCGGCCCGCCGGGTCGCGGGCATCCCCCGGGTGGCCACCGCACAGGTCGACCGGACGTGGCCCTCCGGAGTGCGGGTCACCGTGGTCGAGCGCACGCCGGTGGCGTGGGTCACCGCCAGCGGCGGATCGCACCTGCTCGACGCCGACGGATTCGACTTCGCGACCCAGCCGACGCCCGCTGGCCTGCCGGAGCTGGGGGTCCCAACGCCTGCCGTGAACGATCCCCGCACGGTTGCGGCGTTGAGCGTGCTCACCGCGCTGCCACCGCCGCTGCGCGAGCAGGTGGTGCGGGTGAGCGCGGCCAGCCCGTCGGCGGTGGAACTGACGCTCGGGCAGGGCCGGACGGTGCGGTGGGGTGGCGTCGAGGCGGCTGCGCGCAAGGCGGCGGTGCTCAGTGCGCTACTGACTCAGCCAGGCCAGGTATACGACGTGTCCAGCCCCAGCCTGCCGACCGTGCGCTGAGCGCCGCATCGAGAGCTGTGCGCTGAGCGCCGCATCGAGAGCTGTGCGCTGAGCGCCGCATCGAGAGCTGTGCGCTGAGCGCCGCATCGAGAGCCGTGCGCTGAGCGCCGCATCGGGGCAGAACTTCCGCGTGGCGGCTCGGCGCGCCTGCTGGACCAGCGTGCACCGGCTGCCTACCGTCTCCCCATCGACAGGTTGACATAACTGTGAGCCTGTGGTTGAGCTTGAGGGTTTTGGTCCACCGGCCGGGCCAGCCCCGGGGCTCTATCCAGCAGTATCGACGTCCGACACCGATGGAAGGCGAAAGCCGATGACGCCCCCCCACAACTACCTCGCCGTGATCAAGGTCGTCGGTATCGGCGGCGGCGGTGTCAATGCGGTCAATCGGATGATCGATGTCGGTCTGAAGGGCGTGGAGTTCATCGCCATCAATACCGACGCGCAGGCCCTGCTGATGAGCGACGCCGACGTGAAGCTGGATGTCGGACGCGAACTCACCCGCGGTCTCGGTGCCGGTGCGGACCCTGAGGTGGGCCGCCGCGCCGCGGAGGATCACAAGGACGAGATCGAAGAGGTCCTCAAGGGCGCCGACATGGTGTTCGTCACGGCGGGGGAGGGTGGTGGCACCGGCACCGGAGGTGCCCCGGTGGTGGCGAACATCGCCCGCAAGCTTGGGGCGCTGACGATCGGCGTGGTCACCCGGCCCTTCTCCTTCGAGGGCAAGCGTCGAGGTGGGCAGGCCGAGGACGGGATCGGCGGACTGCGGGAGTCCTGCGACACCCTCATCGTGATCCCCAACGACCGGCTACTGCAGATGGCCGAGCCGAACCAGAGCCTGATGGACGCGTTCCGCTCTGCCGACGAGGTACTGCTCAACGGGGTGCAGGGCATCACCGACCTGATCACGACCCCCGGGTTGATCAACGTGGACTTCGCGGACGTGAAGAGCGTGATGTCGGGGGCGGGGAGCGCGTTGATGGGTATCGGTTCGGCCCGCGGAGACGGTCGGGCGGCGGCCGCGGCCCAATCGGCCATCAATTCCCCGCTGCTGGAGGCCTCGATGGAAGGCGCGCGCGGAGTTCTGCTGTCGATCGCTGGCGGCTCGGACCTGGGCCTGTTCGAGATCAACGAGGCTGCCTCCCTGGTGCAGGAGCAGGCGCACGAGGACGCCAACATCATCTTCGGGACGGTGATCGATGACTCCCTGGGCGACGAGGTGCGGGTCACCGTCATCGCAGCCGGCTTCGACGGACAGACATTGCCACGCAAGAACCTCGACCCCGGCACCGGCGTCCGCACCGCGGCCGCCGGTCAGGGCGGGCAGATCGGCCAGTCCCAGGGATTGCCCCCCACCCGACCCTCAGCATTCGAGCCACCACCAAGCCAGCAGCCGGGCGCGACCGGCTCCACCGGGCAAGGCCCGGCGCAGAATGGTCCCGGGGGGCTCCCGCCCCGTGGCGGAGCCAGGCCGGGGTCGTTCGGGTCGGGCCGCACCGTCGCGGTGGAGCAGGACAGCGACGACGACGAGGTGGACGTTCCGCCCTTCATGCGCAGGTGAGCGTCGGGGTGGTGCGGCGGCTGTTGACCACCCGCGAGGGGGGTTACTCGCGTGCGCCCTACGACTCGTTGAATTTGGGCGAGCACGTCGGCGATGCGCCGGATGCGGTCGCCGCCAATCGAGGTGTGCTCGCTCAGCGGATCGGCCTGCCCATGGCCAGGCTGGTCTGGATGGAGCAGGTGCACCGCGCCAGGGTGGCCGTGGTGGATGGCCCGCAGCAGGCACCGCTAATGGCGACCGACGGAGTCGTCACCGCGACCCCAGGCCTGGCGCTGGTCGTGCTGGCCGCGGACTGCGTGCCGATGCTGTTGGCCGATGAGGGGGCCGCAGTCGTGGGCGCGGTGCACGCCGGTCGGGTCGGTGCGCGCTCGGGGATCCTCGCCGCAGCGTTGTCGGCGATGGTGGCCGCCGGGGCTCGCACGGAGGCCATCACCGTCCTGCTGGGACCGGCGGTGTGTGGTCGCTGCTACGAGGTGCCCGCGGACATGCAGGCGGCGGTGGTCGCCGACCTACCGGGCAGCGTCAGCCGAACCCGCGCCGGTACCCCCGGTCTGGACATCCGGGCCGGTCTCCGGCGTCAGCTACGCGAGGCCGGCGTGCGAGAGGTTGACCAGGATCCACGTTGCACCGTGGAGACGCCCGAGTTGTTCAGCCACCGCCGAGGTGCACCAACCGGTCGCTTTGCCGGGGCGATTTGGGTGCAACCGCGGTGAGCGTGGCCTCGCGCCAGCGGGCCGGGCAGATCGCGGCGTCGCTGGCCGATGTCCGCGGCCGGCTGGAGCGGGCCTGCACCGCCGCTGGGCGCCCGGTGGCAGCGGTGCGGCTGGTGGCGGTCACCAAGACCTTCCCGGCTACCGACGCCGCACACCTGTTGGACCTGGGCTGCCGGGAGCTAGGTGAGGCCAGGGAGCAGGAGGCCACTGCCAAGGTCGCTGAGCTGGCCCGGCTGCGACCACTCCAGCAGCCTCGCTGGGTGGTGCTCGGACGATTGCAACGCAACAAGGCGCGGGCCGTGGCGCGCTGGGCGCAGGAGGTTCAGTCGGTGGACACCCCCCGGCTGCTGGCGGCGTTGGAGTCCGCGGCCGGCGCGGCCACCGACAGCGGCGAGCGCACCGCAGCACTGGATGTCTTACTGCAGGTCAGCTTGGACTCCGATCCGGCGCGGGGCGGCTGTCCGGCCGGGCAGCTCGCGGCGCTGGCCGAGCTCGCCGCCGGGTGTGTGAACCTGCGGTTTCGCGGCCTGATGGCGGTCGCACCGCTGGATGTCCCTGCCGCCGCCGCGTTCGCCGAGCTGGCCGAGCTGGCCGAGCAGACTCGGCGTGCGCATCCGGGTGCCGTGCAGCTCTCCGCCGGAATGTCGGGTGACCTGGAGGAAGCGGTGCGGCACGGTTCGACCTGTGTGCGTGTCGGAACCGCACTGCTCGGTCCCCGGCCGATAGCCTCGCCGTGATCGACACGGGCGGGCGCCGGGGCGCATCCCAGTACCACCACCAGCCCGTTCACCTCTCCAGGAAGGTCGTTCGATGAGCTCTCTGCACAAGCTCAAGGCGTACTTCGGCATGGTCCCCGACGACGACTACGAGCAGGGGTACGACGGTACCGACGAGCTGGCCGAGGGGAGGTACTCCGAGGCGGACCGGGCACCGCACTACCGCAACGGCCGCCAGCCTCAGTCAGTTCGCGAGCCGGCCTACGCCGGGGCAGCCGCCTATGACAGTGCCGCCTATGACAGTGCCGCCTACGTTTCCTCGCATGCTGCGACCACCCGGCTGGAGCCGCTGGGCGCCCGGGCAGCGGGCCGTCGCAGCCCTGCGGCTCCAGCCGCCACGCCCGCATCTGCTGGGCACAACTCCACTCGGGGGTCGCTGGCCGTGGACGAACGAGCCGAACCGGTCCGCCGGCACAATCCCTTCGGTGAGGACGGCCACCCGTTGGCCCGGATCACCACGCTGCACCCGCGTACGTACAGCGAGGCCCGCACCATCGGTGAGCGTTACCGGGAGGGCAACCCGGTGATCATGAACCTGACGGAGATGAGCGATCCGGACGCTAAGCGCTTGGTGGACTTTGCCGCGGGCCTCGCGTTCGCTATGCGCGGTGCGATCGACAAGGTCACCAACAAGGTTTTCCTGCTCTCGCCCTCAGACGTGGCCGTCTCCGCGGAGGACAAGCGCCGCATCGTGGAGAACGGCTTCTACAACCAGACGTGAAAACCCGCTGCGGGCAGGGGCACGGGCTCCAGCGCCCGGGTAGTGGCCCTGGTACCCGATTGTCAGGCACAGTGGTGTGGTGCTGGTGCTGACGATCGTGTACTACGTGCTCTTCGCCTTCTGGTTGCTGTTGATCGCCAGGATCGTGACCGAAACTGTGCGATCGTTCGCGCGCGAGTGGCAGCCGAGCGGGCCGATCGCGGTGGGTCTGGAAGCGGTGTTCACGGTCACCGATCCACCGGTGCGCGGGTTGCGCCGGGTCATTCCGAGCATCCCCATCGGCGGTGCGCGGCTCGACATCTCGATTATGGTTCTGTTGTTGGCAGTGTTCATACTGATGTCCTATCTTGCCGCGGTCGTCCGGTGACGGGCGTGGCCAGTGCTGATCCACCGGATGGTCGGGACGACTCTCGAAGAATGCGTGAGGTGATAGTGCGATGCCGCTGACCCCCGCCGACGTACACAACGTCGCGTTCAGTAAGCCCCCGATCGGCAAGCGTGGTTACAACGAGGACGAAGTCGACGCGTTCCTCGACCTCGTCGAGGGTGAGCTGGCGCGGCTGGTGGAGGAGAATAACGACCTCCGTCAGCGCATGGACGAACTCGACCAGCAGCTGGCCGACGAGCGCACCAGAACTTCGGAGCCAGCACGCAACGGTTCCAGTGCCGCGCCGTCGCCTACCGAGCGCGTCTCGGAGCTGGTGGCATCCCCCGAGCAGCCGGCTCCCCGCGCGCACGTCCCCGCGCCGGCGCCTTCCGCGGTCACCGGGTCCGTCCCCGATCACAACCTGCAGGCGGCCAAGGTGCTCGCCCTCGCCCAGGAGATGGCCGATCGGTTGAGCAGCGAAGCGAAGTCGGAGGCCGACGCGCTCACCGGCAGTGCCAAGTCGTCGTCGGAGCGGATGGTCGCCGAGGCCACCGCGTCCTCGCAGCAGATGGTGGCCGATGCCACCGCAAAATCCGAGCAGATGGTCAACGACGCCCGCAGCCGCTCCGAGCAGATGACCGGTGACGCCAAGGCGAAATCCGAGGCCACCCTCACTGACGCCCGCACCCGCGCCGAGACCATGCAGCGCCAGGCCAAGGAGAAGGCGGAGGCGCTGCAAGCCGACGCCGAACGCAAGCACACCGAGCTGATGTCCACCATCAACACCCAGCGCACCCAGCTGGAGAAGAAGATCGAGGAACTACGCACGTTCGAACGGGAGTACCGCACCCGGTTGAAGTCCTACCTGGAGGCTCAGCTGCAGGAGTTGGGGCAGCGTGGCTCCGCGGCCCCGGGTGACGGCGTGCGGGCCGGAGCGAGCACCGGCCAGCCCGGATTCACCGCATCGGGGTTCGGCGCGCGCTCCGAGCAGGGCAGCTGAGGACCGACCGCCGGTGCTGATCCTGGCCATGGGCGGCGTTCTCGTCGGATTCGCGCTGCTGGTCGTCTCCCTGATCACCCAGAACCCGCTGTGGGCGTGGGGGTGTATCGCGGCGTGCGCGCTCTCGGCTGGCGTCCTGGCAGTCGATGCCCGGCGACGTCGGCGGGTCCGTGCCGACGGCACCGCGGGGGTCGCCGCAGCGACACCGGACTCGGTGCTCACCGGTGCAGCGGGGGCGGGGTTGGGCGCGGTCTCGCTGGCCAAGAACTCCTCGGCCGAGAACTTCCCGGCCCAGACCGAGAGCCGGTCGGCACCCACGATGATCCAGCGCACCGAACCGGGGCAACCCGCCCAGTCGGCAGAGCCCGCCGAGGCGGTCCAGCGCACGGTTGTCGAGGCCGAACCTGGCGAGGAGGACGTCGATGCAGCCGACGCCCTGGTCATCGCCGGTGTCGAGCACCCGGTCCTGGTGATCGACGAGCACCCCCGCTTCCACCTGCACACCTGCCGCTCGTTGGCCGGTAAGGCCACCTTGAGCCTGTCGGCGCGGGAAGCACTCGAGCTGGGTTTCACCCCATGCGCACTGTGCAGCCCATCGCGCACCCTGGCCGCCTTGACGCGGACGTCCTGAGATCTCTCCGGTGAGCAGGCCGGCGACGCCCGCCGCCCGCTACACTCAGCACCGACGCTGATCCGGCCATCACCGGGGAGTCTCCGGAAGAACCGGGTCCCTGACGTACACCGTCGGTGCCCGCAGTAGAACCGGACGGGTAGGGCCCGTCAGCGCCCGTCGAGTGGTCGTACCCCGGGGTGCTGTCCGAGGTTCGGCAAGCGGGGTGGTACCGCGGCGTGGGTGCAGTCCGAGCACCCGCCTCGTCCCCGTGCCCCAGCGGCACGAGGAGAGCGACGCACGTGACCTACCCCCTCACCGACCTGGCACCCGCGACGTCCGGGGCCCCGTCCTTCCCGGAGATCGAAGAACAGGTCCTGCGGTACTGGGCCAGTGATGGCACCTTCCAGGCCAGCATCGACGCCCGAGCTGGCGCGCCGGATTTCGTCTTCTACGACGGCCCCCCCTTCGCCAACGGGCTCCCGCACTACGGGCACCTGCTCACCGGCTACGTCAAAGACGTGGTGCCGCGGTATCAGACCATGCGCGGCAAGCGGGTAGAGCGCCGCTTCGGCTGGGACTGCCACGGCCTGCCGGCCGAGGTCGAAGCCGAGCAGCAACTGGGTATCAAGCACAAGTACGAGATCGAGGAGATGGGTGTCGCGGAGTTCAACGCGGCCTGCCGGGTCTCGGTGCTGCGCTACACCGACGAGTGGCGTGCCTACGTCACCCGCCAAGCCCGCTGGGTGGACTTCGACCACGACTACAAGACCCTGGACATCGACTACACCGAGTCGGTGATGTGGGCGTTCAAGACGCTGTGGGACAAGGGGCTGATCTACGAAGGGTTCCGGGTGCTGCCCTACTGCTGGCACGACGGGACCCCGCTGAGCAACCACGAAACCCGGATGGACGACACCTACCGGCAACGCCAGGACCCGGCGGTGACGGTGGCGATGCCGCTGCACGCGCCGGGCAGCCCACTTGATGGTGCGGGTGCGCTGATCTGGACCACCACCCCGTGGACGCTGCCCTCGAACCTGGCGATGGCGGTGCACCCGGACATCGACTACGTCCAGGTGCAGGCAGACGGCGCGCGGTACGTGCTGGCGCAGGCCAGGCTGGCGCACTATGCCCGCGAGCTGGGCCCCGATCCGCAGGTCATCTCCCGGCACCGGGGCTCGGAGCTGCTGGGGCTGCGCTACGACCCGCCGTTCGACTTCTTCCTCGGCCACCCCGGTGCGCACGTGATGCTGGCCGCGGACTACGTCACCACCACCGACGGGACCGGCATCGTGCACATCGCCCCGGCCTTCGGCGAGGAGGACAAGGTGGTCACCGACGCGGCCGGAATCACCCCGGTGGTGCCGGTGGATGCCGGGGGGTGTTTCACCGCGGAGGTGCCGCCGTACGCGGGGGTGCAGGTGTTCGACGCCAACCCGCTGATCATCGACGACCTCAAGGCGGCCGGGAGGCTGCTGCGACGGGAGACCTACGACCACCCCTACCCGCACTGCTGGCGCTGCGGAAACCCGCTGATCTACAAGGCGGTGTCCTCGTGGTTCGTCGCCGTGACCGCGTTCCGGGACCGGATGGTGGAACTGAACCAGCAGATCACCTGGGTGCCCGAGCACATCCGGGACGGCCAGTTCGGCAAGTGGCTGGAAGGTGCCCGGGACTGGTCGATCAGCCGTAACCGCTACTGGGGTAGCCCCATCCCGGTGTGGGTCTCCGACGACCCCCGCTACCCCCGGGTGGATGTGTACGGCAGCTTGGATGAGCTGGAACGGGACTTCGGGGTGCGCCCAGCGGACCTGCACCGCCCGTTCGTCGACGAGCTGAGCAGACCCAACCCCGACGACCCCACCGGTTCCTCGACGATGCGCCGGGTGCCGGAGGTGCTGGACTGCTGGTTCGAATCCGGGTCGATGCCCTTCGCCCAGGTGCACTACCCGTTCCAGAACCGGGAGTTCTTCGACGCCCACTACCCGGGCGACTTCATCGTGGAATACAACGGGCAGACCCGCGGGTGGTTTTACACCCTGCATGTGCTGGCCACGGCGCTGTTCGACTCGCCGTCGTTTCGCACGGTGGTAGCGCATGGCATCGTGCTCGGCGACGACGGCGCGAAGATGAGCAAGTCCAAACGCAACTATCCCGACGTGACCGAGGTGTTCGACCGGGACGGCTCCGACGCCATGCGGTGGTTCTTGATGTCCTCGCCGGTGCTGCGCGGGGGCAACCTGGTAGTCACCGAGCAGGGCATCCGCGACGGGGTTCGACAGGCGCTGCTGCCGCTGTGGAACGCCTGGAGTTTCCTGCAGCTCTACGCCGACACCCCCGGAACGTGGGGGACCGGGTCCAGCCACGTGTTGGACCGCTACGTGCTGGCCAAGCTGGCCGGCTGCCGGGAGACGATGACGGCGGCCCTGGAACGCTACGACATCGCCGCCGCCTGCGATGAGCTGCGCTCGCTCGCCGACGCCGTCACCAACTGGTATATCCGGCGGTCCCGGTCGCGATTCTGGGCCGGTGATCGGGCCGCGATCGACACCCTGCATACCGTGTTGGAGGTGGTGTGCCGGCTCGCCGCGCCGTTGCTTCCGCTGGCCACCGAGGCGATATGGCGCGGGCTCACCGGGGGGCGGTCGGTGCACCTCACCGACTGGCCCGCCGCCGGTGAAGTGCCAGCGGATGAGGAGCTGGTGGCCGCCATGGACGAGGTCCGTCAGGTGTGCTCGGCGGCGCTGGGCCTGCGCAAAGCCAACACCCTGCGGGTCCGGTTGCCGCTGGCCACCCTCACCGTGGCTGCGCCGGACGCCGAACGGCTGCGCCCGTTTGCCGATCTGATCGCCGAGGAGGTCAACGTGAAGTCGGTGCGCTTGAGCACCGACGTGCACGCGTACGGCCGCTTCGAGCTGGCGGTCAACGCCCGGGTGCTGGGTCCACGGGTGGGCAAGGACGTGCAGCGGGTGATCGCGGTGGTGAAGGCCGGGCAGTGGACGCGGGACCAGGACGGTGTGGTGACCGCGGCCGGGGTGGCGCTGGAGCCGGGGGAGTACACCGAGCGTCTGGTGGCCGTGGAACCGGCGTCCACCGCCCCGCTTCCCGGTGGGGCGGGCCTGGTGGTGCTCAACCTGAGCCTGACCGACGAGCTCGAGGCGGAGGGCTGGGCGCGCGACCGTATCCGGGAGCTCCAAGAGGCCCGGCGGGGGCTGGGACTGGCGGTCAGTGACCGGATCCAGTTGACTCTGACGGTCCCAGCGCAACGTCGGGCGTGGGTCGAGGTCCATCGTGATCTCATCGCCGGTGAGGTGCTGGCCGTGCGTCTGGACGTCGTCGACTCCGCCCTACCCGACGGGGTGGACCTCGGCGACGGAGTGCGCGCGCAGCTATACCACAGCTGAATCCGGCGCGCCCAATGGCGGAAATTTCCACCCAAGATCGCTATTTGCCAAAACGAGTCTCTATCGTTATCTACCCACGGCAGCCGATCATCATGATCGTGCCCCCGCAACCAGCAGTTTTCCCGGTCGCTCAGGAAAATCCTAAAAGATCTTTCCCCAACCATGACAATCGGCCGGGAATGTCGTATGGTGTGCAAGTTCGCCACGGTCGGTGCACCAGCACCGGTGTCGCCGCTGTCCCGTACGGGTCACACGAAAGGTTCGTCGATGTCCCCAGGTTCGCGCACCACACGCAGCCGCAAAGCCGCTGCCTTACTCCTGTCCGGCACCACTCTCGCGGCTGCGGCTGTCGCCAGCCTTGCCCCGAGCGCGGTTGCCTCCAGCCACCGGGAGGCTCCGCTCACCGCGGCCGACCCGCTGGCGGACAACACCGACACCTACATGTTCGTCAGCCCTGACGACCCCACGACCGTCACCATGATCGCCAACTGGATTCCGTTCCAGGAGCCCAACGGCGGACCGAACTTCTACCCGTTCGGCACCGCGGCGCAGGGTTACGCCTACGACATCAACATCGACAACAACGGTGACGCCAAGCCCGACATCATTTACCGCTGGGCTTTCAGCACCCAGGACACCCGGGGAACCAACACTTTCCTGTACAACAACGGCCCGGTGACGTCGCTGAACGACCCGAACCTGCTGTTCCGCCAGACCTACACCCTGACGGTCAGCCGCGACGGTGGCGCCTCGTTCCCGACCACCCTGGTCGCCGACGCTCCGGTCGCACCGTCCAACGTGGGCCCGGCTTCCATGCCGAACTACGAGAACGACCTGTTCAAGGCCGCGGTGGTGCCGGTCACCACGCCGGCCGGCGGGGCCGGTCAGTCCTACGCCGGGCAAGCCGACGACCCGTTCTTCCTCGACCTTCGGGTGTTCGACCTGCTCTACGGCGGCAACCTCTCCGAGGTCGGCCAGGACACGCTGTCCGGTTACAACGTCAACACCGTGGTGCTGAAGCTGCCCAAGGACGCCGTGGCGCAGAACAACAACTCCAAGGGCAACCCGGTTGTCGGGATGTGGAGCACCACCGCCCGCCAGACCGTCACCCTGGACCCGGCCAAGCCCGGTGGCACGGTGGGTGGACCGTTCGTGCAGGTCTCCCGCTTGGGTCAGCCGCTGGTGAACGAGGTCGTCGTTCCTGCCGGTCTGAAGGATGCATTCAACAGCCTCACCCCGGACAAGGACGCGGCTGCGGCCAACGGAGCCGTTCTGGACCGGGTGCTCAAGCCCGAGGTTCCTGCGCTGATCGAGGCCATTTACGGTGCTAAGGCCCCGACCGGCTCGCGGACCGACATCGCCGAGATCTTCCTGACCGGTGTCACCACCAAGCTGGACAACACCGGGTTGTACTCCGGTGCCTTCAAGTCCGGTGGTGCGGACACCGCGCCGATCCCGGTGGACCTGAACTCGCAGGCCATGAACGCTGACTACGCCAAGGGCACGTTCCAGCCGTCGGAGATGCTGCGGCTGAACATGGCCATCAACGGCCCCACCGACCTGAAGATGCAGCCGCTCGCCGCGGCCAGCCCCCTCGGTGTGGTGGGTGGCGACATCCAGGGCTTCCCGAACGGCCGTCGCCTCGCTGACGACGTGGTCGACATCGAACTGGTTGCCCTCGGTGGTTACTTCCTCGGTGACGGGCAGAACGCCCAGGCCACCACGCTGGCCGGTGCCGGTGGTGACGGGGTGAACGCGAACAACAAGGCGTTCTCCACGTCGTTCCCGTTCATCGCTCCGCCGAACAACAAGGCGGTCAACCAGGTCTCGAACAGCTCCAAGAGCCCGGTTGGTGGAGTCGAAACCGGTGCCGGTGGCACCGCGAACAGCTCCTCGGTTCTGCCGATCGTCAGCGGTACGGTGGCACTGTTGCTGCTCGGTGCCGGTGGCGCGACGCTGTACCGTGGTCGTCGCCGCGAGTCGGCTACGCAGGGCTAGTCAGTTCGTGACACCCGGATAGTCCGGCCGTGGGGGGGGGGGGGGGAGTAGGGAGCGGCCC
>JAABUS010000660.1_pt1 | contig 84968 bp, 79 predicted proteins | sample 5560161 | NCBI WGS metagenome assembly JAABUS01 (sample SAMN10711885, study PRJNA513376) | rock metagenome | isolation source: Antarctica rocks | place: Antarctica: Victoria Land, Trio Nunatak nord | collected 2016-01-04
ATTTTATTATTATTTTATAATATACTTTATTACTACTTTATAGTATATTTTATTAATACTTTATAATATATTTTATTACTACTCTATAGTATATCTTATTATTACTTTATAGTATACTCTATTATTACTCTATAGTATACTTTATAATTATTTTATAGTATATTTTATTATTACTTTATAGTATTCTCTATTCTAGTTTATTCTATAATATATACCGTATTTGGCCCTATTACCTACCCTACTATAACTCTATTATACTACTAATTATGACTCTACTATAAAGTTAATATATATCGGTCTATCACTCTACTATATACCCGTTTTTAACCTTATTATAGGTCTATCTTATTTTATTTGACGTTGGTGGTTGTGCCACCCAAATTTTGGTGCGCGGGTTATCCGTTTAGCGTCGGCGTCAATGGTTCCGCAAAATTCTGTACTCAGCGGATCTGATGTTGATCTGGCGCTATTAAGACGACTCGACATGCCGATGTCTCCCCGACTTTTTCCAAGGTTATATTGAAAGCAAGTCGCCAGAAGAATCGATATATGCAATATGTGGCAATGTGGTCCAACTAGAAAATATGAATGTGGATAGATAACGCGAAAGCTTCTCGTTCGGTCTCATTTCCTTACTCGGTTAAGACAAGCTTTTCATCACTTCAAGTTCAATAAATCTACATAAAATCAAAAATATGGGAATTGGATCATTGACCACTACAGCTCAACGGGTGGAGTATTCGGTACGCTCTTGGATGTAGGTCGCGGACGTGGCAATTCGACTGCGCCGTTGGCGAAATATTTCGATACTGTATATGGAATTGACCTGAGTGATGATATGATTAGTACTGCTACGGGTATCAGTACTGGAGCGGAGACGGGGTCTAGAAAGAGGATCGAATTTCTTCTGGGGGGGGCGGAGGAAATGGAGTTACCATATGAGGGGAGTTGGAAGGTGGATTTGATTACTGCTGGGATGGCCGTACAATGTTTCCCTGACTGCTAACAAGCCAAAATTTGTACAAGCCATGTCTACAAAGTCCAGATGGCTAACGTTACTGAATTAATGCGATGTTACCCTCTCCGGTATTACGACCACGCTAGTGGAAGTGCACACGGCGACTGGGAGGTGCATAGTCAGCAGTTGCTTTGCGCTTCTTAGTGTCCCTAGTGAAATCTTCGTCGGGTCTCTGCTTCGCTCTCGTTTTCTTCGTCCTCCATCGCCCCCGTATGCTCTTCCTCTTCCTCCATGCTAGCTCTTTCGAAAAGGCGCGCTCGATTAGAGGCGAACGTCATCACGCCTTCACTGGCTCTGAAATTGAAGATTGCAAGGCAATCCTCACTTCTGCATCAATAGTTTCCAGGCTTGGATCACGCTGTAAGGTCGACCAGTCAGCCATGGCAACGTGCAGACTTGATTCCATTAACGCCGTCCCCTTGATGAAGTTTTTCGCAAATGGACAAAAAGTGTAATCTTGGCAACAGCATGCAATGGAATAATCGTGCAATAGATAGCAGATCGGTGCTTGCATTCGCGTAGATTTTGTTCAGTTCGCAGAGATTTCGACGAGATGTCTCAAAGAATTCGGTTCGTTTCCATCTATTTGATCAATGAATGCACGTCTTCTACCGCAGATACAAAATCATCCGTGGTAGATATTGTTATTATGTGATTAGGTGTATAATCCTGAATTTCTGGATAAAACAGGATGTTTGACGTCATCGATATCACCTCGGATTCCAAGTCTTTGGTCTACTTTTTCCATCAGTAATTTATACTCTGGAGGCTTTGAAGATTGAAAGATGCCAGACATGATGAAAGCAATGGAAGGGTTCGCGTACCTCTGCGACACACCTACCAATAGGATATCCGCAGGGCTGAGGCCTATACGCCACCTAGAGATGGCCCAGAGCGGGTTGCTTAGCGTTTGCTAGGTTTCAATACTCTACCATATTAGGTTCACTTCCTAATAGCGCTGGTACCAAAGCGTTATGGTCTCGTTCGTTTTCTTCTTAAAGTAGGCTTGGAGAATAAGCTCTAGGGTGCACCCTCCGTTTGCTGGGTTTCAATACATACCATATTGGGTTCGATTCCTAATGGCGCTGGTTCAATGGTGTTGTGGTTTTGTTCGTATTCTTCCCTCGGGGTTCTCTAGGCTAGGAGTGTCCCATTAGTGGGTTTGTTCCAGGGGTAGGCGAACCTTTCTAGGTAAGAGTAGCAAGGACCACTCCACTCCGAGCAGACTTTCTGATGTCAGGATCCCGACCGGAAGAGCACCTGGCGCGAGCACACTGCATTCTCTGCAGGTACAGATGTTCTCGATGAGGGCGTTGAGTGGTTGGACCGTTCCATTGTGACTAGAGCTTTTTCAAAAACATGCGAGGCTACTTCCACCTGCCCTGCTTGGTCTGGTGCGGGCGTTCATGATCGACTCCCGAGAAGGTCTTGGGCCTTGGCAATGGCTTGGCATTCCAACGACGAGATACCATCCTTACACGTGGTATCGCGACGACGTCAAGATCCACAACAAGGAGAGGACAAACGGACGGAGATACCTGGTTCTGTTCGGATCTTGCTCCATATCGTATCGGCAATGGAGGAACACGTGAAGAGCGAAAGCACGACGACGCGGCGACGTTCGAGCTTATATATCGCAGGCAACGCTCGCCGAACTCTTCGTTATCTCATGCAAGTCGAGGATACTCAATCATGCCTTTTAAGATTATCTCGGTAACTGTAGTGGTGTCATCGCTGTTGGCATTGACCAGTGCGCAGACCTTTCAAAGATTGGGCGGATGTCCTACTTTAGGATGCGTCCTTCCACCCGATCAGTATGGCATTTCCAGACCGTACATGGGCGCGGGGATAGACGATAGCTGATATCTGATACAGAACTGACTTCCTCGCCGGACAATTCTTTGACATTCGCCTTGAAGTCCACGCCCCTGTCAATGGCAGCCAAGCCAATGGAGGTCGCCCCGACCCGAACTTCACATTCACTATAGCAAAGGCTGGTGGAGCAGAGAAAAATGCGTCTGCATTCTTCAAGGTAGCAGAACCAGCGTTGGAACGTTGGAACTTCACTTGGTATGAAGGTACGGCATTCGAGCCCCCAACTTCCGCAGCAATTCGTCGGGCTGACAGCTTCTCTTAGATCTCTTCGCTCGTGCTGCAGGCAAACCCTCACTCGTCAATGTGACTGCAAAAGCCTATCGTAAGGTTGCACTCTACGAAGCTGGAGAATACACCGCGACCCTCTCATATAACGATGGTACCAGGACCACTGCTTCATGGCTGGTCCGAGACCTTGCCACCGTCCGCAAGACCAAGAACATAGTTCTCTTCATTGGCGATGGTATGACTACAAACATGATTACCGCGGCGCGCCTTATAGCACACAAGAGCATCAACGGTCGCTATCAGACCAAGATGCAGATGGACCAATTTCCCGTGCTGGGACACCAGATGACCCACTCTCTGGACTCTTTCATCACCGACAGTGCCAATAGCGCCACGGCTCTATATACGGGCCACAAGAGCACGGTCAACGCGCTGGGTGTCTACGCCGATAGCTCCAAGAATCCATTCGACGACCCGAAGATTGAGACTATAGCAGAAATGTTCAGGAGACTCACCGGCGGAGGTGTTGGTATTGTGTCGACCGCATTCATTGCAGACGCTACTCCGGCGGCCCTGACAGCGCATACCCGAGATCGAAGCATGTATGGACAGGTTGTCGACTCCTACCTCAACGGCATCACCAATTACACTTGGACCAGCTGGACCGGTCCCGACGTTCTGTTTGGCGGCGGAGCTGAACAATTCATCCCTGGCAAAACCTCGTATCAAGGCAGAGACTACTATGCCGCCTTCGCCGCGAAAGGTTACAGCGTCCTCCTCAATAATACCTCGCTTCAAAAGGCCGCCAATAGCACAAAGGCGCTTGGCATTTTCTCCATCTCCAACATGGCCAAATGGCTCGATCGCAACGTCTACACTCAAAACCTGATTGGGAACAAAGACTCACCTGACGGCAAGAATGGCTCTGCAACCGACCAGCCAGGCCTCAAGCAGATGACACTGAAAGCCATAGACATCCTTCAGTCCCGGAATACCGACAAAGGCTGGTTCCTCATGTCCGAAGCTGCCTCCATTGACAAGCAGATGCACACACTCGACTACGATCGCGCGCTAGGCGAGCTTCTTGAACTGGATGACACCGTCAAAGCTACGATCGCGCACCTCACCGCTCTCGGAACCCTCAACAATACACTGGTCCTCGTGACCTCCGACCACGGCCATGGCTTCGACGTCATGGGCAGCGTCGACACCAAATATCTCACCGCCCAAACCACGGACCGCACTAAGCGCGGAGCAATCGGTACCTACGTCAACAGCGGCTTGAGCCAGTACACCGAGCCAAACTCCGAAACGGGACCGATGACCAACTCCTCGAGCCATAACAACACCTCTGTCATGTACAGTAACGGCACGTTCTTCCCCGCCAATTGGGATCCCCGCTACACTCTCTTTTCCGGCATAGGCGCCGACCCAGACCGGCGCGAAAACTACGAGGTGCATAAATCCGGTCCGCGTGTCCCTGCTATCAATATCACCGGCTTCCCCAAGGACGATAACTATGTAAACTACAAAGATGCAGTCTCGGGATTTATCGTCAACGGGACGCTACCTGTGGAAGCAGATCAGGGCGTACATAGCTTGACTGACGTCCCTGTGTTCGCAAGAGGGCCCTGTCAGGAGGTATTTGGGGGGGTTTACAATAGTATTGATATCTTTTTCGGGATGGCGGAATGCTTTGGACTGGCAAGAGGTAGCGCGTGAGACGTGGGCTTTGTGCCTCGGGGTGACGCATGTAAATAATCAGAGCCCACTTCACGAGCAGCGAAAATGTGTGAGAGGAGTGTCTTGACACAAACAGTCAACGGAAGGGGAAGTAATATAGAGGGTCAATTTATTAATTATTTGAGATAATAAACTGGTTGAACGTATTTGAAACTATTGCTTGGTCTGATTTATTGGAAAGTTGAAAAGCTAGCGAATGTGAAATTTATACTGAACTTCCAACCCCCATCGCTCTGCGCGCAAGACTTTCCAAGACCCTCTCTAGAGTTTTTAATGCCTTTGATATTCCGGAGCTGGTATCCTACGACTGGAGAAGCAGTTCACTTATCATCGTATTGACCTCCAGGCCTTCTATTTGGGGTATTACGGCTGCCAATGTTGGCTTGGATGTGATGATACTGTATTTGCTTTTTGATGGAGGTATGGAGGTTGGAGATGTGGAGGTCAAAGAAGGTCAAACTGTCCGCCATCTCCCTCCTCCTAGGTAGTGTGTGAGTCTCCATCGAATCGAAACTGCCCAGAACCAGCCAAGTGTATGTATCGCCGGGGCTATACGTATAGTCAAAGTCGGCAATGAAGACTTCACGCGCAAGTCTTTCCACCAGTGCATGCATAGCCTTGTACTCATTGAGAGAGAGTGGCTTTCGTTGCAGAATATACCTGGTACCAAGTAGAGCCGGCAACAGCAATCTTCGCCGCCTGTATCGTGATATATCGACCGCTATTCGCTAACATAGGCATTCCCCTTTCGAGGATTGCAAGCATCTTCAGTAAGAGTGGCAGTTCAGAAAGACAGGACCACAGCTCTGGCTTGAACGAGTGATGAACCATCGTACCAATGAGCTAAACGCCAAGACGATTATTATCGGCTCCATAAGCTGAATCTCGAAGCTGCTGGAAAAGGACTTCATGTTGTGTAGATTGATATGGGAATATTAGATCTGGAATGTCGGACTTTTTATCAGCAGCCAAGGTTGAGACATGATGTTAGAGACAGTGTGCGGTAAGGGACTTTAGCCTGTTCGTATTGTATGATGCTGGAGGGGCAACGGCGCGTGATGGCTACCATAAAAAAAGAGTTTGAAGTATTGAGGTGGAACACGCGTGTAAGGGAGAGTAACAACCCTGATGTACAGGCTGGTATCGATATACGTAAAGAAGAAAGAGACATTAGATGGGCTATTAACCCCTGCTGCTGACATAATAATGCCAAGGAGGGCTAAACACGTGACACCGACGGCGCGGAGAAGAACGACAACTGCCTATATCAACACTCCTTTTTTCCAAGGACCGCACAAGTCAAGATCCGCGCTCTAAACACACCTAATCGATCTCAAGAGGATCGCCCTCGTGCCCTCCAGGCCGTCCATTCACCTCCTCTTCCCCCTCCCCACCCTGACCATACACCGAGTAGCTCCCTTCGTTGTTGGCATTGTAGAGCGCTGGTGTCTCGGAGTAATGCGTGCGGCGGTCCATATAGGCGCTGAGGCCGTCAGATTCCTCGCTCTCGTTGCGCTGGCTTTGGCCATAGCTGGCTGGTATCGGAGCGGGGACTGGTGTGTAGCAGAAGGGAGTCGGAGAGGCATTGGGGTCACTGGGCTGATGATGACGCAACCAGATGGGCTCAGAATTCGGGCTTCTTGCCCTTGGTGTTGCGTCGTCGTCGGTCATCAGAGTGTCACCTAGGTCATCGTTCTGGCTTGTAACCATCTCGTCATCATCAACTGGCTCCTTCTTGAGCGCCGTGTTATCCGTCTCCAGCTCGTCTTCGTATGTATCGACGTCCACATCCGGCTGCTCGTCGCCATCGTCGTCCGTATCTGGCTCCTGCTTGATGATTTGGTCGGTCTCAACACTCTCCATCTTGAGATCCTGGTCCCTAAAGACGGTTAGCAAACTTTCAAACGCCCATAATCATGGTAGCGTACCCCTCCCGCTTGACGCTTGTTGCTCCAGGCTGTGTCAGATCGACCTGCGGTGTTTGGATTGAGACCTGTTGTTGAGCGGCTGCCATAGCCTGCATGTCTTTCTGTTGGTCATCGGTTTCCCTGCGTGTCCAGTCTAGCGTCAATCTCCAGTCTTCTTCGCCCCTACACCACCCCGTGCAGCTCTGGTGGTCGTCCCAACTGAGGCCAAGTGGGTTGCCCCAGCGTCTGACGCATCGAGGGAAGTGTTGTTTCACTGAAAATGGTCTTGAGAATTCGCTGTCGCATTGGGGGCAGTGGTATGAGGGGTTGGTAGGTTTGACTTGTAGCTTTTTCGTCGGTACACCAACAGCCGGTCGGACATAGCCGCATACATAGGTATACGTTGTAAGTGATGCTGGGTAATTCCCTCTAGCTTGGTTTACTGGCATAGGTGGAAGCGCTGGTGCAGCTGCAGGACGAAGTGGTAAGTTCAGTGTTGCCATAGTCGTTGCAGATTGACTATTCGTGATAGTGTCCGGTACAGTAGAGTTGTGCTATTGCAAGGCCGGTTGAACTTTGAAGGCCGGTTAGATTCTACAGTATAAAAAATGTTACCCTTAGTGTCGGAATATATATTCTCCGCTCTAAGGTAAACACGGCTCTCTACGGTAGCAACTAATAGTAAGTAGCATAGTCATTTTCTGTGTAAGTCTCTGCTCATCTAAGCCATCTTTTGGTCCTATCCTAGCTCAAGATCATTACTTATCGGTTCCTTAACTACTTATTAACACTTTGCTTATACAACCTTTGACACTCAGGACAGATATCTCCTCTACCGTTCCTTACTCGTCTTTACTATCTTCAGGTCTTATCGCGGCTCTCAATGACCAGATATTGGTCACCTAATTACTTCTGAAAAATTAGCTTTTACAGCCTTGCTACTCTAGCTTGCCACGTACAGATCGAGTAGCTACTCCTCAACGCATAAATGAAATCGTCTTGCTTCTCTACATCATGAGTATGAATTCTCTCTAGACCTTCAAGTATTGATACAACAGTTTCTCTTACATTTGTGGACAAGCGATCTTACTGATCCATAAAAGCGACAAAACCTAAGAAAGACAACAGCGTTCTTTGTAACTTCTTGCTCATTACATAGTGTCTTTAGGTTCTTCTCGCTCTAAGCAGGTAAGTACGAGTCGAATGACTAGTTGTGTACTCCTTGCTTCACCGCTTCGCGGCTCTCAGACATCGTCAAAATTGGAAAAACATGCTCATGTTGTTCGGTTCCTCTACTAACTTCAATTCATACTTGACATGTCCCGCAGGCAAATATTGCAAGGTTCCCTGCGATGTCCCACAGCCATTCGTCAGATTCTTTCTTGTTCCCCGTTTCACCCTTCAACAGCGCTCGACGATGCTAATTAGAGCGTGCCGTGCCGTGTCGCGTATAATTCCGTGGGCGCAACGAGCGCTAATATTGAGCCTCAGGGTCTGTCCAGAATAGGAATATTTTCCCCATGTTATGGCCCGGGCGGGCGCTTATGGTATTAAGACGGTTGTTTTGCCTTCTTTTGGGACGGCGCGATTGCATGTCTGTTTTTAGAAAACTCATAACAAGGCTGAAGGGACACAACGCAGCTAACGAGTGCATAAAACGATACTCCATTAGTCAAAGCTGTGTGGAAACACCTGACCCATAGGACCTCAACCAGTGCCTCAAAAGCCGCAGGGTTCTTGGTTCCGTCGTGGCTGCTTGCAATGGGTGCATAGTGCTTAGAAATCCGATTCCACAGTTTAAGCGCCGTCAAGAAAGGCAGCGCTTGTAGAGGATTCCAATAAGGTTCAATACTTTGGTGTTGTCACTGCACCTAAATGGCGCAGGCTTGCAATCACATAAGGCCATAAGATCACTGGCACGGCTACTCGCTGCAAATGTCAGCTCGGCCGTTCTCCGCCAGATTTGCTTGTTGTACGGCACGTAAGTACCTTCATTTCGCATTTAACATGGCCGATTAAAGCAATGATGGCCTTTCATCAGCCAGCTATTTTTACTGATAATGTTCTGATCCGTGACTTTGCTAATGCTGTGGCCATTACATCCAAGAAGTTCTCAAAAATAGATCCGCTATGATGTATTCCGGTGAAGATACGGCAATAAAGGAAACCCCAACATGTACACTGTGCATATATGACGGCATGGTATTGTGAGCCTCCCATGCGTAATGACTGTTCTAAAGAAAACGCAGACCCTTCCCGTGGATTGCTTCATCCCTCCTCTTAGAATAGTCCGGATATGCCTTCCTGCTTGTATGGCGGCTGTCAGCAGCGGCCTCACTGCAAGAGGACAGACGGAAAGACTGTCTCTGCGAATGCTATAAAAAGGCGCTCAATGCCCGCTCAATCTACTTCCAAACCATCAACTTCCCCATCTTTACTCATCAAACCCAGCAACAGCAAAGAAATCTTGCCTAACCTTCTACAACAGCCGAGAAGTAATCCCTTCAACAGCTATGCATCCCAACACCCGACTCCTCGCCCTCAGCGCCGCCGCACTCCTTTCGCGCAGCTCAGCCACCCCGATCAGTGCACCTCCCACAGTCCATTGCGAAGACGTGACAACAGGTCTCGATCAAATCTGCTTGTCCAAACTAAACATGACGGGCTGGATGAACAATTGGGGCGCAACTTCAAACATCGACGCACCAGTATCCATCGAAGATCCCTCCGGCGAGTTGACTACCCATCCTCCCACTCAGACCGGCCCCTCGGATGGACAAACATCTGTCACCGTTGGAGATTTCTCAAATGGGAATAGCTTTCGCCGCAAGCGAGCTCCCGCTCCATCGGCGGTGGTGGCTTCTACACCTTCTGCAAGTGTGGGTGCTTCTGCTGGGTGTAATGCAGCTGAGTTACCGAATGAATCTTTTACTCTTCCACTCTCACCTTCGACCAGTAACTTCCCCCAGGAACGCTACGACGTCGTCTAGACCTTTCGTATCCAATAACCCCAAGTGCCCACCCTCTTGATGTTCCTTCCAAACAACCTTCATCCCCATCTTCTCAAGTACAGCCCTTGCTTGTTGGCCTAATTCCACGTCGATTACCTCATCATCGGTAGTGTGGCCCAGGAATACCGGTGTTTTGAGGAAAGACTGCATCATGGGTAGGGGTGGGGATTTCGAGCGCGAGTGTCGTATTGAAAAATTCAGCGAGATCTTCTGGTCTCCAGCCCGGTAAGGTGGCTTTTTCGATCTGTGTCTTGTACGGAATCCATCCGTTGAGACCAACATAGGCACCTATCTTCATTTGGCTCGCAAGCAGCGTGAATAATCCTGTCCGATGTTCTGAGTCAGCATAGCTTATTGTGACCAAAATTCGAGCTTCGAGGCAGCACCAACCTGTCGCGCTTCCCTGACTCAGACCCAGCATAATCACGCGGTCGGTGGTCACTATATCGGCTTCTTCTATGATAGATCTTCGAATAAAGTTGATGGAATCTCGAAGCCCTTCCACTTGAAGCTCTTCCCTCTTGCTCGGATGAGTAAGCGAGTAGATATCGAACCACTCATCCATTTCCTCCTGAAACACTGTGGAATAGCGTTCTTGTGAAGACGGAAAGACCCATTTCCAGCTGGGATATGTCTCTTGAAGAGTCAAGCCGGACGATGTCTTCGCTTCGAAAAGTTCTTCTGCAAACTGATTATTATAGTCAGCTTTTCGTATCGTAAAATTCCTGGAAAATTAAGCAATAGGCATGTATTACTCCCAAAGATCTTGAATAGTGTAAATTATATTCTGGCGATGAGATGAGTTTTTCGGGACAAGTGCAACCAAGCAATCATAGGGTTACAAGGCAAGTCATCAGATAACGGCTGCTACGAGGGGGGGGCAAGAAGCCACCACTAGGTTATGTTGCCAGCAAGATACAGGGTGCATTTGGCTGATTCTCACCACCCTGAATGCGCGGCCAGAAGGGCGCTGATTGGTAGACTACCACGAAACACCGCCCGGGCATGTTGATTATGGTTTCAAAGTATTTGTACCGAGTGAAAATCAACGACACGACACTTGCCAGGACTACAGACAAACTCGTACTGTAAGATAAAAATAGACAAACCTCGGGGCCCTGACTACCGCGGCCATGTAATGCGATGATGGTGTGAGTGTGCAGAGCAGTCGGTAGGATGATGTGCGGGGGCTCGAAAGCGGAAGGGCCTGGCATTGCTCAAAAGAGGAGAGCTATGTTGTTGCTTAGTAACTGGAGGTCAGCACTGCTCTCCACGCTTCTCGACTATCAAAACTTTTTAACGCGAGTTTGTGAGTCTGACAGTGACGATGCACGGGGAGAAGTAACTTAAGAGAAACGTACGGTCTAGTTCGAAAAATATTAGCTTCGAACTCTCAAAGGGTTTCGGTGCTCCTCCGAACACTGCCTTGCGGACGAATACTGTTTAGGAATGGCGTTTCTTTCTGTAAGCGTCGAGAGATCTTTGACATGATCGATTCCTGGGAGACAGTATGTTTCGGTGTAATTCTCTGGTGTCGCAGAATTCTCATGTGTAACTTTGCGGTTTTATTCAAGGTTATCTTGGCAACGTTGTACTGAAGCTTGATTTGACAACATCTTCAATCAGACGAAATGAAAGACTACAATCCAGTTTGACCAAAAGTGTCGTGTAGCTGTCGATGTTGAGAAAGCCGTTGCCTAGTCCCTCGGATTCATCCATGACGAGAATGAATCGCTCCATATCAATAGCCTCCAAAAGTCTCATTACCCTCACCACCATTCCTTCTAGTAGCATTCCCAGACCCAAGACACCTCCCACGGCAAAAATCTACCTTCAGCATCAGTCCCTCTCCGCGAACATATATAGATATAGAAAACCCACCTTCCGAAGGTGCCGGAATTGGAAACTCAGTACACCCAGCCAGCACAGCTACCGCCAACAACCATCAGCTTCTCATCATTTGCATTGACATCAGTCTACTCACCAGCAGCATAAAACGCAAAATTCTGCGCATTACCGAAACTTCGCTCTGCATCCAGATCAACAGTCTCTAGAATCCCATACATCTCTTCGACGACCAACGTCCCCGGATTATAAACATGCGCCAATTCATGCACAAGAATCGCGTACTGCGTCCTCGCCAGATGCCACCCATCACTCATGAATTTATTGTTCTCTACCGCTGGGCATGCACTGCGCCTAGCGATGCGAGGGAGGTGGAAGAATATGGGGCAGAGGGAGATGATACCCGTGTTCCTCGCCACACCACCTACGCGCATGATAGTGCTGCCGGAAGAAGTGCATGAGGCGTATTGGAGTGCTGTGTCTGGTTCTCCCGGATTCGCACAGAGGATTGTGGGCGGTGACATGCGAGCGTAAGGATCGGAGAGATTACCGTTCCAAGCAGTCGGAACATCTGGCCCATCGATCATGTTTTGATACACTGTATGCACGGCGTCAAGATTGTTGTTTGTTTTGAAGAAAGCGGTGTAGCCGTGTGTTGATGCTGTGCCAAGATTCAGGTCTGTGAGTACCGCTTCAATGTAAGCGGCGACGGTTGGCAGGAGGGCCTGTAGCCAGGCTGCCTGTGAGTTCGCAGTCCCGGCGTGGCAGTAGAGGATGTGGTAGTTGCCGCTTTCCGCGTAGTCGTCTGCTTCATGTTCCGTAGTTTGGGTGGAGACTGTTCTGAGACAAAAAATGGCAAGCAGGAAGATCGTAGGGCAGAATAGCTTGACCAATTGGACCATGATGATAACGTAGCGTGAGACGATATTGGTGCATGATCTGTGATATATATCGTTGAGAATATTTGTCGCAATGATAGACCCTTGGCGGATGTGGGGATGTGGGGATGTCCGCTGCGGATCTATCTCTATATATGCGCTGCCTTTGCGTTGAATTGTTATAGGCATAATGAGCTTAGGAGACTGGTCGAACAGCGCATCTCAGCTGTTCGAATTGATCTTAGTTGCCCAAAGCCGAAATGCCTGCAGTATTGATCATTCCATGTCCGCCTACAAAACGAGGTTGAAGGCATGGAAATTAAGGCTCGCAAGCAGCCAATTTGGTATTTCCCCTTCCTGGAAGTCCTCCGCTCGTAATCAGATATCCAGCTCTTTAGCACCTAGCAACGCCCTAATATTCCGAAATCCAAGCACCTCCATCTAGCCATCAGTCTCAGCATCACACGAAGCCATGTCTTCAATAACATCCCTTCCAAATTTCTCCTCCAAGAACTCCATAACCTGTTCATTCCCACCTTGATCACAATCCCCTAACGCTCTCACATTCAATCCTTCAAGCGACGTAGCCCTACTCAGCGCCACATACCCTTGACCCTTTTCAAAGACTTTGCTGATATTGACGTCCACGCGCGACAACGTCATACCCTGCGATTTATGAATCGTCATCGCCCAAGCGGCCAGAAGCGGGATCTGCGTGCGATGTATCAAGCTATACGGCTCAGATTCGCCAAGCTCGCTAATGGCGCATCGGGCTTTGATGAGGCGTGTCACGCCATTATGGAATCTGACTAGGGGCCATCTTTTAACAGGGGCGCGATTGATGAATTTTTCGATCTGGGTTCTCTTGCAATCAGCATGCTGGCCTGTTTGCTCAGGAATCTGTGCAGGATTGTGTTCTAGGAAGCCGAGGACGATGCCTTGACTTCCGTTAACGAGTCCGAGTTTGATATCGAGGTTTACGAGGAGGACGACGAGCATATGTGTTTTGAATTGGATGCGACGTTCGAAGCGGTGGTTGTCTAGGGCTTTTAAGGAGTTGTCTGAGTTGCGCTGCCAGTTTTTGCTAAGGCTGAGGTGCTCGGGTTCCCAGTGATAGTCGTCGACGCAATCGAATGTTAGGGTTGGACCTTTGAGTTTGGCGAATTCAAGCCCGTTGATCTCGCGTACCTCTCGCACCAATGGAAATAGTTTGACAGCATTGGTGGTGTCACATGGATGGTCGAGAAGGAGAGTTCTGTCCTCCGTAGATAGTTTGCGGCCGAATCTGAGCTTGTTGAGTATTGAGATGAACTTTTGGTCACTCTGCCGATGGATATGCTTCAGATTGACATGTTCGAAATCGCACTCCTGCCAAGCCTTACTGCGGAAAGCCCATTTGTCGACATCGAGAAATTCTCCATGACTGAGGCAGGTATAGCTTTCTTCGTTCTGGCATGCAAACAGGGTCCGGCCACACTCGAAGCAGTACGTGAACGGTTTGACAGGCGGCAATTGGCAGAAGTCGCCAGTGACGATGAGTTGCACGCCTCCAAAAGGTGCCTTGGCATTTGCTGCAGCTTCTTCCTTGGAGAACTTGGCAGTGTTGTTTCTTGCAGACTTCATGACGCGATTCAGCCGCTCGAAGTGATGATTTTCAAACATGCTGATTTCGTCGATTACCAGAACATCCGTCTCGCACAGTCTCTCATTGACATACTTTTGGAACCGTGCCCTTTCTTCTAAAACCTTTATTGGGAATTTCATGGAATCAGGATGCCAACCTGCATAGGTCCAAAAGGTCATCCCATCAACGTCCAACGCTGCTCTGCCGGTAGGTGCGATAATTTTTACTAATTTATTGCGATCTCTTAATAATTTGACAAAGGCCTTCAACACTGTGGATTTACCACAGCCCGCGGAGCCTGTGTAGTGGACGTTGGCACCGCTCAGAATAATCTCGACCAGTTTGGCCTGCTCCTCGCAGAGTTCTGGCTCTGTCGCTGGAAGAGGAGCAGGCACTGGTCTTGCAGGAAGCAGATCTTGAGGAGGATCCTCGCTGTCAGAACAATCGAGTGAGATGTACTCAGGAGCGAACTTCGCGGTCACCTGCTGTGTGGGAGGCGATGTAGACAAATGCGCTTGTTCAAGGTCTGTGATGAGAGGCTCCGGCTTGCGCATAAGCTCGTACGGGTTTGTAAGACTAGGGTACTGCATCGCCTGGTCGCTGGAAGAAGTAGTATTGATTGGCAGGTGGTGGTCTTGTGAACCTTTCCTAGGCAAGTTCCGATGACGACAGATTTCTGACGGGAATACTGTTCTCGCACGCTCAACTTGGCATTTCTGGCATTCCTGATCATTCCCTAGCCGTGGTGATTTCCTAGCAGCATCTGGATCTTGTCCGTACTGTTGTCTCCGCCTCTTGCTGCCTGACCGGCTGTTGTTTACAATATAAGGTGCTTGTAGATATGGAGACTGTACTTGCGATTCTCCACACTCATCGCTGGAGACAAGGTCTCGCAGAGTAGTTCGCGGTGTTGCCAAGGCATTATCTGGATGTAGTGACACATAACTATCCTGGTTGGTGCGGCCCGCAGGAGTGACTGTCCTATCACCCTGGGTAGAACATCGCGCCGGGCGTTCTGTCTTTTCCCCCCTGCTAACTAGGGACTCGTTCTGACCATGCAGGACTCCTCCATTCTGTTCAACAATCGCCCTCGAAACCTCTCTCCTCCTACCCGTGTGTATAGCTATGCCATTGGACTTTTCACCCACCACCTCGAACAAGGTCTGTGTTCCCATAACATGTTCCCGGTAGTCTCTTTCAGCCTGCTGGCGCCCTCCATCCTGAACGGTGTATCCCTTGTGCCTGGCGTCATGGAAGCCGTTCGTTTGTATTTGCGCTTCGTTCCTTGTACATGTGAGTGATACAACTTGACGATTGGATTAGGACGCGCACTACCATGTATCATAAATTCCAGGTACTCGCCCCACGAAGACCGCGTAGGCGACCTTCTTGGGTTTACCCATTGGCTGTTGTATGGCGAAGGACACAAGATAGAGACCCTCGCACGCTCGTGGTCATTGGGGAATGTGTGTCATAATTGGGCTGTTGTCTCACCACGATGTGGATGTTAGCAGCTCTGCCCTCCATCGTGGCAGAAAGTCGAGTCCTGCGCTGGAGGTTGAAGTGAAAAATAACCCTTGCTGTATCGAAAGATTGATAATGACTAATTTTCTCTCGCACAAGCAGTCTCGATTATACGCGTGCAAACTGAGATATAGAAGAATTCACCTAACAACCGTCCGCACCCAACAACCGTCCAAATATCCTATATCTCAGCAGCAACACGAGATGATAAGAAGTATCTTATACTAAACTTACCCTACATTATAATCCGAATAACTTTTATATACAAATTTCCTACGTAAAATGACCTTTTCAAAATAATGTTCGAAACGATGAGTTCAGCCCTATAGGGCCGGACGGTTACTGGGTGTGGACGGTTGAGGGGCACTTTAATTCTCAAAGGTCAACTTCGAGCCTCAAACAATTTCACAGTCAGACTTCCTCCTTCACTGGTCGCTGCTAGTGGCGCAGATTATGTTTCGATGTTGGATCCATATCAAAGATGGGTAAAGTATCCTAGAGAGGCTAGTGGCATGCATTTGATTAGGTATATGACGGTGGATGAAACAACCACTTGCTTCACTCATGATAAAGGGTGATATGCTGTGATTGGATGTTGACGTCATTGAAAAGGCCTCCTCCGATTTTGGCTGTTAGTTGGTAAGGTTCTCAATTGCAAAATATATACAATCAATGCTATAAATGCGAAAGAGCCAAAGACTACCAAATGCCGTTCCAATCGCCCTTCAACCCATCCCATTCCCAAAGCCCTCCGTGCCGTTGATACTTTCACATTCATCTTTCTCACGTGAAAGCCATGGTCTTCTTGATCTCCGCAATCGCCTTCCCCGGATTCAGCCCCTTTGGACAAGTCCTTGAGCAATTCAGGATAGTATGACATCTGTACAGACTCATACTGTTATCCAGCATTGCCTTCCTCTCTTGCTTATGTTCGTCTCGGCTATCGGCCAGCCAGCGGTATGATTGGAGAAGGACGGCTGGGCCGAGGTATTCCTCGCTATTCCACCAGTAGGAGGGGCAGGAAGTAGAGCAGCAGGCGCAGAGAATGCATTCGTAGAGGCCGTCAAGCTTCTTGCGGTCGGCGGGTGATTGGCGGTTTTCGAGGCCCTTTTATACGAGTTAGTAAGGGCGGTGTGGGGAAAGGGGAGTGGTGACGTACATCTTCGGTCTTGGTTTCGCGCTGGAGGTAAGGCTTGATGGATTTGTACTGCTTGTAGAATTGGGTCAAGTCGGGGACGAGATCTTTGACGACGTAAGTGTGGGGTAGTGGGTAGATACGGGCTTCATGAGAGGTGTTTGGTGGGATGCGGCCTGTAAGCGATGATCAGTACCAACTCCAAAATCTCCCGAGAATGAAGGATTTCGTACAAAGACATGCCAGTGTATTGACACCATCAATATTCATAGCACAACTCCCACAAATCCCCTCCCGACAACTCCTTCTGAACGTCAATGTGGGATCAACCTCATTCTTAATCCTAATCAACGCATCCAACATCATCGGCCCCGTCTTATTCAAATCCAGCGTATAAGACTGCATCTTTGGCTTCTCAGTCGGCGTATCTGGTGACCAGCGGTAGATGTGAAATGTCTTTGTTCTCGCCTCTGGTGACTGATTGGGCTCCTTGATGGTGGATGTTTTCTTTTCGGAGACTGGGGGTTGGGTGGCGGACATAGATTCACCAAGCTTGGATATTGGCTCAACTGTTGCGTAGGAGCGGCTGGCTCGGAGAGAGCGGAGGGCATGAGGGCGAGTGGAGGCCAGGAGGCGGGATGTGGAGGTGCGGAGAGCGGCCATTGCGGCTAGCGAGTGGGGATGTTTGAAGCCGATTAGATGGTATTAGTAGGTAGGCCTCAATTGCTTTGGTTGCGCGGTCCCAGAAAGATGTATATGCCTCTTTGCTGTGGACAGTAGTGTGGGATGGGAAAGTTGGAGAGATGATGTTGATGAGGCAAAATGCACCATCAAGCAGCCGAGGCGGGATAAAAGGCGCTAATCGTTTGAGGAAAGGCGTGTAATGTGATTGCAAGGCTTTTGATTGGCCCTTGGAGAACGACGCTCTTTCTCCATCTTCTGTCCACGTCGGCGATATGACTGTGCGTTTATGGATACTTTGCGCTCCTCATTGACTGCTCTTGCTCTGCTATCGTGACTATGGAACCCTCTCTCCGTCTTGAAATTTGACCCTATATCTTTTCTGCAAGCATTGAAAACTTCACGTCCATCTGAACGATATCCTTGAAAACTGCTATCAACTCAATCTCCTACCTTCAGCAAGCATGGAGAATCCTAAAGAGCCAGAGGCAGTGAGCGAACACTACCTACCAGAATGGGAAACCTCCGCCCGCCACCGTGGAGAAAAGCAAGCCTCCACTGCGCAACCCAGGATTAAACACAGAGCAATAGAAGCATTCGAACGAGCCATGCCCGCTCATCGAAGATATTGCGGTCTTACGAGAAGACTTGCATGTATCGTAATATTGGCCATCGTCGTCGCAATTCTCGTCTTGATCATTGGACTTGCTGCTGGTCTTTCGAGTCATTCCAAGTCTGTCTCCCCGCTGTTTCCCGTCCAGTGCCTCTTACTGACCATGTCATCCTAGCCATCACCAAAATCTCCCGCTTGGATCTCAAATGTACACAGGTGACCTGACCTACTACGGCCCTGGTCTTGGCGCTTGCGGAGTAACATCCTCAGACAGCGACAACATCGTCTCCATCAGCCATATAGTCTTCGATGCTGCATCGACTGGCTCCGATCCCAATGCTAATCCGCTTTGTAGACACAAGCTTAGAGCCGTGCGAGATGGGAATAGCATTGACTTGACTGTTGTTGATCGATGTACGTTCGAAATGTCTACCTTAGATTGAGGGAATATGATTTGCTGACGCGTGATCTAGGCGTGGGATGTAAAGCTACTGATATTGATGTTAGTCCAGGCGCTTTCAAGCAGCTGGCTGACCCTAGTCTTGGACGAGTGGAGGCCACTTGGGCTTGGCTTCCACCAGTGCCTACAGCTTGATATGTGCTTAGACCACAGCATCGTGCTCTATATTGGCTCTTCGGCTGCTACGGACCACAGTAATAGCCACTAATCGGACAACATCCACAGCAATGCTGCTGAGACACAGCCCAACGAGGAAGTACAACCAGCCCTATCGAGGTCTTTTGTTTGCCTTGCATGAGACGTTCAATTCAACCCTCAATTCATGCAGCCCTTTCGAGGCGCCGGTTTCCCATGTTCTTGGGAGACTGGCTTTGGGTAGAAGATGACCCTTGTAAGTTCTTGGATTTTCAGACCCTTACGCAGCTTACGCCAGACTCTCGTTGTACGAAGCCGGATCTGGATGCGGATCATTCGATATCAATCGCGAATGTCGTAGTGCCTGGGGAATGGACTGGATTCGGGCTTCCAAAGCAGCAGACAGCTTGTAATCCGGAGTCTATGATGGATACTCAAAGTCAACTGCCATCGCTGGAGCTTGACCCACCGAGACCAGAGGTAGGAGAAGAGGCTCAAACTCCAAGAGTTGCGATCTTGTCGGACTGTGGAAGCTCAGACTTGATCTCGATTTTCAGAATCCCAAAGTCCCTCGATATAAAGCCGAGAGTCGACTCCACAGAGCCAACGCCTAAAGTCCAGCAAACATTCTCACAATAAATCATGCCAGCCAAACCAAGCGGACTTGCGGGCGGATATGGAGACTCAACGGCAACAAAGCCACGTAAGCACCGTGCATCAAGGGTAGAATGGGCTTCGACCTAGCAGCTCATAATTTTCTGGCAGAACGCGAAACTGGTTGCGAAGGACTGGCTCAAAACTCAGAACACTCGTCTGGGCCATGGCAAGAAGAGAAAGCGAAGTGTGGTGGACAGGATGATTTTAATCAGGGGTGCGAAGATAGCAGGAAGATCAACCTTAAGCAGTTTAAGGTGGAGACTTTGAGGATCGAGGATGGGAGAGCTTAGGGCGGAGGGAAGTCAAGCTGCTTGATTGCATTTACAGCGGCAGCATACTGTGGGTCAGTGACTGATTAGCATGCGATTGGTTTTCATTGAAGACATACGCACGTTGAAGCTTGTGGTGCATCTTCTAAAGTCTTCGCATTGTGATGCCATGAAGAGTATGGAAGCCTTTGGATGCAACAACAATGCCCCTTTTCTAGCTGCGAGGTAACCTTTTACTGCGCACCTCTCATTGCAAAATAATCCAAAGATCATTAAATGAATGATTCGTCCTTGCCTTTGTGCAACTTTTCGTCACAACCACACACTGTATTCGTCTGTGCATTGCGATAGCCCGTAATTGCGAGGAATCTGTGGTTCTGCATTTGATATCGCAGCAATCTTGTATAGCTCTCAAGTTTCATTTGAGCTTGCTAAAAAGAATCCCATGCACTCAAAAGGGCAAACAGCCAATCCATTGTGTCAAAACGAAAGATCGCCTAAAATCTGTGGAAAAAACAAACTCGCCTTCACTTCACTTTCACACTCTTTCAATTAACACGTTAATTCCGCAGGCTTTTCCTTACGAGAAAAGAGTCTCTGACTTCTATACTTCTTTCCAATCATCTCGACGACACCACAAACAATCAATCATAGCCATCATGGCTTCAAATTCACAATTTTGGAAACAAGAAGGCAATACCCACGTCAAGAACGGCCGTTATCTAAAAGCAATCGAATGGTACCCTCCCCTCCCATTCCCTCCACCCGTTCCAAAATTCCCACTAACACCAAATCAACCTCACCAGCTACGACACCGCCCTCACCCTCACCAGCACCTCCTCCGACGCCTGCACTCTCCTCCTCAACCGCTCGCATGCCCGCCTCCAACACCACGCCTACGACGCCGCTCTTGCCGACGCGAAAGCCGCGCTTCAATTACCTGAAGGGTATAAGTATCCCAGTACGGACAACGAGAAAGGCTTATTCAGAGCCGCGAAGGCGTGCTACGGACTACGGAAATTCAGAGAGAGTGCTGAATATCTGAAGATATTAGCATCAGGATACCCAAAAAACACCGCTGCACTAGCTGAGCTCGAGCGGTCTAAGATTCGTTTACGGGAGGAAGATGGCGAGATTGATTTTGCGGATATGCTTGCGGAGGCAGAGAGGAAGTTCCCAAAACCGGATATGGATCGTGCTGATTTCGTTGGACCGATTGAAGTGAGACCTTGTAAGAATCCGGAGCATGGGAGGGGGGTGTTTAGTACGAGGGCCGTGAAAGCTGGGGAGTTGTTGCTTTGTGAAAAGGCTTTTTGTGCTGCTTTTGCTAGGGATGGGGGCGGTGAGGGGGAGGGGGAAGGAGATGATGTCGATGGAGATGGTGCGGTGGAGGGGGAAGACGGTGAGGGGAATAGGCCGACGGGGAAGAAACGTGATCCTGATGACCCGGAAGATAATGAGAAGGCGAGGCTGAGAGCTGAGTTGCATACGAAGGTGTTTGTGAGATTGTGTCGGAATCCGAGTTGGCGAAAGGAGTTTATGGATTTGTATCCTGGCCCGGATGTTGAGGAGGATGTTGATGAGGAGACGAGGGAGGTGGAGATTGATGAGTACGTATTTTCGTTTCTCTACTCGCTCTCCCTTTCACAGGTGCTTGACCACCCATAGTAATTACCACACATCCCATTCATATCGCCTTCCTCATATCAATAATATCATAGGAAAACTGCTAACAGTAATAACTATCCAGTGCAGCAGTCCACAACCGAATCCTCTACAACGCCTTCTCCTTCCCCCTCCTCTCCCACACCTACCACGCCACCACAGTCCAAGACCCCTACTCCCCTTCCTACTTCACCTCCACCTCCTCCATCGGCCTCTGGCTCCACGCCTCCTACATAAACCACTCCTGCTACCCGCTCGTCCGGCGCAGCTTCCTAGGCGACATGATGATCTTCAGGGCGCAATGTGATATTCCGGAAGGCGAAGAGTTAAAATTCGGCTACATCAGCGGTATGGAACCGCTGGCGGAGCGGAAGAAGATGTTGGGGAAATACGGATTTGAGTGCGGGTGTGGAATCTGTGTTGCCGAGGCCTCCACATCGCGTAAGAAATTTAAGAAGAGGGATGTGATCACCAAAGAAATAATCACTCTCTTCGAAGCGGAAGAACCAACGGGCCTACACATTTACATCGCGCACCTCGAAGCTCTCGATGCGACATACATCTATCCACCGAGCGTGGAGCCACGGAAAGCGGTAATAACGCCGGTTATGAATATCCTGCCTGAACTGCTGCGATCGCGGATGTATGTGCAGGCTGTGGAGCTGGTTTTGCTTTTGCTTAGACAGCTGGGGTTTGTGGTGGCCGTCACGGATACGAGCTTCGAGGTCACGCGTTGGGGGTTTATGGTGGATGAGATTGTGATGGCGTTGGCGGATTTGTGTGATGCGTTTCGAGTGGTTCAGCCGCGGTTGTTGGCGGATGTGGAGGGTGTGGCGAGGAAGGCGTATTTGATTATGTGTGGGGAGGATGGGAGTTGGGAGGCTGAGTATGGCAGACACGGCAGTAATGAGAGACAGGGTGAGAAGGAGATGGGAAGGGTGGAGGATTTGGTTGAGGGGGTTGAGGGGATGAAGGTGGTTTGAGATGATGTTAGCTGCTTAATTCGAGATGACTTTTCATGAAAAAAGGCATTAGACGTTGTTACCATGGCCTCGGAACATCTGTGCGGGTGAGAATATCACAAGGCTTGAAGCAACTACGCCTCGGCAATCCATCTATCAATATTGCTCCTCACTCCCTTCATATCCATCCAATTCACATATTTCAATTTGTCACTTCCGCCACCAAATATCTCACCCACATCCGCACACCCCACTCATCCACGAATCTCCATCTCCACATCCGCATCCACCTGCTCCGATCCCTCCCCAGCCCCAGCCACTGCACCCCCTGGCGTACCATACCTAGGCCAACCCTCCTCCTGTGCTGGGCCATTCGGTCCATCCGGAGCTCTCCATAACGCTTTCCCTTTCTCGATACCACCGTCAAGAGCGTAAACCATCAGATACTCCTTCTGGACGACTTTCACGTTTGGTATTTCTCCGCGACTGGGGTCCGCGATGCGGATCATATCAAAGGTCGGCGTTAACGTCCCCACCCAGACTTCTTTCTCCTCTTCCTCTTGTTCGGTCTCTCCAGTTTCATGTGTAAGATGGTTCCAGCGAGGGTCGTTAGCGCTGAAAGCGGCATCAAGCATTCCGCCCTCGTCAAATAGTTTCCCGTAGCGTGGGGAGCGCGTGACACGCATTGCAGTATTAATCTTTGACATAACGGAATTGATAACCCAACCCTCTGTCATTTCGAGCTTCTCGAAGGGGTCTATGCCTATAGCTGTGAAAAATTGATTCATGTAGTGAACTGGGCGGACGACGTTATCGGTGAAAGACCATGTTTGAGGGGCAGCTTCGGCGTCCGCATTTGGGTCGTGGTGGGCCGGGCCGGAGTTTGCAAAGGTGATGTCGTCGGTGTGGAGTGGGTGTGTGTTTGAATTGAAGGCTGTAACGAAATTGCGGAGCATCAGTAGGTCGCGGAGACAATCTCGCTTCCGCTGCTCTATCGTCTTCAAACCAACATCTCGGAGATGGGAGGTGCGGAGCTCGTATTCGATATTCGTATTGCAGAGGCCCTTATCAAAGATCTCGCGGGCTTTGCGGCAGGTACCAGAGCAGGTGGGTGCTTTGTGGTTTGTGCAGCAGAACATAAAATCGGGGATTAGCTCCTTTGCGCCGGGAGTGGGGATATATGGGTCATTGGGGACTGGAGAGTTCCCAGCCATCGATGTCGGGCTTTTGGGGTTTTTAGGAAGTTGAGACTGATCTGGTGATGATTGCGAGAATAGGGCAGGGTCGATGTTGGTGAGATCAGGGCTGGGACTGCTGCTGTGAATGATGCGGTCTTTATCTGAATCGCGCGACGCGCGAGTGTCGCCTTCAGACACCCATCCAGATTCGGAAGATCCGTCCCCCTTTTCCGGATATGAGCTGTACTCGATTGGGGCGTCTCCAGGGACAACGAGGACAGAGGCGCAGGTGTCGCAGTGGTATTTTACGTCGCAGTGGAATTTTGCGTCTGCAAGATACATGGTTTGGTTCAAGAACGTTTCTTCTGGGACGCTGGTTGTGACGTTCGAGATCGTTTGCCCTGAGAGGACCAGCTCTCCGGGAGCAATGTCGCGATCGGCGATTAATTCGATGAAGCATTTTGAGAGGCCGTCGTAGACGCGTGATGTGCAATTCGAAGAGCATTGGTTGACCCAGGACCGGAGTAGTTCCCGCCAATCAGGACCATGGAGGTAAGGCTCCCACGTGTCCCAGCGGTAGCCTTGCGATTTGATGGGCGTCGTGCGAACTCTCATGTTCTCCTGAAGGCTCGGCATTCCCTCTCGTTGTTCGAATCGAAGTTCGTTCTCGCTCTCATTGAAAACTTCCTCGAGGATAGCGTTGCCTAGTCTATCGAACCAGCGCCGCTCCCATGGTTTCATGGACTTGCATTTGGCAGTTGAGTCGTCAATCAAGCCAAGCGCTTCTCTTCGAGCTCCTCCGCCGCACATGTAGAGAGCACCACAGAGTCGATAGCAGGCGCGGATCTCTAAAGCATCGCAGAGCTCCTTGATTTTGTTTGGGTCGAAATGCTGAGGATTGACTTCATGGGGCATATCAGTCACAGGAAGGTCGTTAATGTAGATGCTGGCAAGCGGCGACGAAGCCCATGCCGTTCCAATAAACCGACGTCGCTTACTGCACCAATCCGCGTCGGTAGCACTCTCCGATATCTCCGCGCGAAGATATAGGGATGCAGCTTGCCCTGCTTTATTGTTGAAGCGTCCATTCTGTCGTATTTCATCAATGGCAACGCCAGCCCGATATGCGTCCATTACCGCAAGCTCCGGATATTGGAGGGCAACATATGCGAGCGACCGGTTCAGGAGTGCACAGGCGTGGCCAGTTGATTCTTTGTATAGTATAAGGGAGTAGTGATCAACAGCTTCTTCGAGCTTGCCTAGGCTAAGGGCAGCGTTCCCACGGATCATCAGATCCTCCGGGCTGTCCCTGCGGTGGGTGATTCGGAGGCTTGGTCGTGTAGGCATTTTGCTGAGCCGGTGACGTCGATAACCAATAGTAGCTGCTAAACGAGACTAACGACGTGGACAAGGACGAGTACGTGCACAGCAAGACGGAGCGATGTGTGCTTGAGATTGAATGCTTGAGGTTGAGGAGCTTGAGGTGTTGCTTGAATCATCTGTGTTCAGGGTCCCAATGCAAATTTTCATGTTATGGGGTCATCGCGATCCGGTGATGGGGCTGGAGGCAAAGGGGCAGATAATTTGCACAACAATAGACATCCGGATAGGACATAACACAATCCATCCATCCATCCACTGAGTTCAATGATTCTATGGCCTTGCTCTGCTGGCATGGAGCATGGCCAGGGATTGCATTTTGACATTAAGTACTCACCGCAATCGCCCCAAACCATCACGAGAGAATCATCCTCGACCAATGCAAAGAGTCCAAGCAGATTTTGACACTGCGCTTGATGTGGCGGAATACAAGCGCAATTCCTTGCAACTTGCACGATCTTCTGCTGAATTGCGAAGCCCAAATGCTACGTACCACTGGAGACCTCTAGTGCAACTTTGTTCTTACAATAAATAGCCAGAAGCCAGTGGTGAAAATCGCATGCCGTGAAGGGGGACAACCAAAGCCCGTTTTTGATAATGTTTGGGGAAACTCGGTGCTCATATACGGAATGATCAGCTTCGGAGACTGGGCCTACAATGTGAGGACGCAGTTTTCCTAGCTTTTCTGGAAGAGATCGCGGCATGAGCTGGTGCGCTGGAAGGCTTCCATAGTTCTGCTTCGATGAGTGGCCAGAGTAATACTGGGCTGGCCCAATGCGAGTGGATTTCATTTTAGCTGTTCCAATGATGCATTTGTTAGGGATTGGCCCATTGATGAAAGGAATCTATCTGTTGTGTACCTCTGGTGTGTTCTCTGGGCCGCGACCGCGTACCTGGTTGGTTCTCCATGCCACTTCGTTTATTAGGTAAGGCAGGTATAGCATGTCTCGTATCATCGTGGAAGCGTACCCTTTGTCTTCAGACTCTACCCTTTCCTCTGACTCCGCCCGAAACTGATCTGGCTCACAGTTACGGTCTTGGAAACGCAGAGCTTGCCGAGGCGTGGGAGAGGAGCACTTCGCTGTTGATGTCGAATGGAGGGCAGAGTAGCCATCGAGAGGGCCAATCAATTTCGTGGCATTTCAAGGAGCAACAAGCAGCTAAGCGGTACTGCTGGTAAACTTCCGAATCAATCGAAGTGCGCATCACGTAGGGTTGAGTCATGTCTACCGAGAAGAGTGGGATCAACGAGAATTCAGAGATACCCATGAGGGTGTTGGAATGGAGAGAACAACGGTCAAACACTGATTATGGCAGCCAGACGAGAGCACAGAAACCAGCCCTGTGAATTCATCTCCCCTCAGTGCAATGGAAGCAGTCCTTCACATCGTTGAACTGGGGGCGGGTGAGGAACGGAGACGGAGAAGATGAGGTTTGTCGTCCTTTCGTTAGCTCAGCCCTACGGAGAGAAGGTCTTGGCTCGAGCACTTCAAGTGCCAGCGATTCTTGGTCTTAATCTAAGTTTCTACTGCGAGCTCTTTCGTTAGCTTGTAAGTCGTGGCATAGAAGTCATATATCTCTTTAGCTTGAGAGCGAACGAAGCACATAGTCCTCTGAATGCTCTACGTTGTGCATCCACCGCCTTTCTTCGATCCAAGCCCGACGTTCGTCACAGTGTTTCTAATTGTCTCAGCCTTTGTATGCATCTAGACATTGGACCATCTTCCACAGCTTCTGGTGGAGGGTGCGCCTTGACGCCAGGGGTAGACATCCCACCAGTAACCCGCGTCTCAGATTCATGGCCCGCCTCCACTTGTGGGATTCCTTCCACCATTGGCATTACACTCCACAACGCAGGAACGGCCAGTATGTACAGCGATGTGTGCTGCTTCGAGACCGCCTTCGGCCAGGATATCGATGAGTTTTATATTAGTGCCAAGCCGTGCTGACTGCAGAGAACCCCCGCTCATTTTCATCGCCCCCTCTGGATTGGGCAGGCGGTCCTTTGAATCAGGGTCTCAAGAGAGACATGTGCCGCCATCATGCAGAAGTTTGGCTGTCTTCTCTATATCAACATATGCGGGCGCTGTAATGCAGCTCAAAATCACAGCATCGGAGAATGTTTATGAGCCTAATCATTCGGCGTCGAATCAAAGCCTATGACAGCTGTCGATCTGTCACGGACTGTTCTCATTCAGGGTCGACATGCATCTGTGTTTCGACTTGGCACGCTTCGCAATCTCCACTACGTCCGAGGGCGGTAAATTCGGCCTTTCTAGATGGCGAAAGGGGGATGATCAACTATATGTAGAAATACCACCTCTGATGTGTGAAAGGCAGCTCCTTCATGAAGAATCTCCCATTTTTCCTGTCATATGTGCTTCTAACATTGCCTTTGCCTTCTTACTACACTCGTTACCTGTTGCCGCCAGACTCGTCTACACTCACTTGTACTTTACCACATAATCTCCAGAAAGTCGTTTGGCCTTTCTCTATTATCATGTTCTACAATTTCTCCTAGTTGAGCTTGCTTTCAGCGTTTCTAAGCTTCTTTTCTTGGACAGCATCTCAATTTGTGACTACTAACGGCGCCCAATTCGAACTTGCTGGGAAACCCTTCGCCTTCGCTGGGGGCAATCTTTGGGAATGTGGGTGCTCCCATGAGCTTAAGATGACCGCCTCACTAATGGCCTATTAGTCGGCGCAACTGATCCAATGTATATCACCGACTCTATCACTACCACCAAGCAGGCTGGCTATAGCGTAATTAGGTAGGATATTCTCATAACACGGCGGTTCGTGGCTGATAATTTCCTACTCGTAGAGTCGCAGCATGTATCACGAAGGACCCCTCATCCGGACTGCTGGGCACGTTCAGCAGGTGAACTCGCAAACTGTTTGCCATTGCGTCCCATGTATGTACTGACAATTACTTGGCCAGCGAGGGCGAGGTGTGATTCCAAGAATGGCAGAACGGTCAGGCGACCGTGAATGCTGGAGCCAATGGCTCAATGTTGATGGACGAAGCTGTCCAGCAGGCCAAGGCTGCTGGCATCAAGTTGATTATGTGCTTGACTAAGTCCGTGCTAAACTCTTGACAGCTGTTTTTACTACTGACACGGCGATAGCGAATGGACGCGGGTACGACTTCCAAAAATGTCCATACTAGCGTCTGACAAGTCGCCAGATATGTGAATAATCTTCTTGGCTCTGGCCATTCTCAAACCGAGTTCTACACCAACCCCATCCTCATCAGCTCATATGAGGACTATATCAGCACAATCGTAGATCGGTGCAAAAGCTCTCCCGCGATTTTTGCATGAGAGCTCGCCAACGAGGTACACCATCTCTATCATCCGTTTCCTAAACCACCAGCCAACATCACCCAGGCAAGATGCCAAGGATCCAACTGCAACGGCTCCGCCGCATCTATCCAGGGAAGCCTGGACTGGGATAGTCTCAACATCGACGCTACGCAGTGTCCCACCGATAGAAACCCGTATGCGCTATGCACCAGCGATTCGTCCTATGACCAGGTGGTGACAGATTCTACAGCTGCGATGGCTGCGAAAGGGGGTGCTGCATCGTAGCAGTTGGTGGGCAGATCTTGGAGAAGATGCAGTTGCTGAAGATAGGGTGGGTGAAATATTGCCGTGCGGGCCAGCCAGGTTTCTTTCCTTGTTAAAAAATTGTTTCCACACATATTTGAGTCTTACCTTGGTTTGTGTACACATTGGCTCTCGGCGGTGGACAAACATGAACGTCTTAATCATCACTTGCAATGGCACCTTGGCGAGAATTATGTATTTATCATTGGGTTCAGCAATATCAAATGGAAAACCACAGCATAGTTTTACACACGATGGGGAAATCGGAGTAGTCCGTCCCAGTAACATAACGCCAGGAGAAAGTTTACCTGACTTCGTTCTCATTAGCTCACTAAAATGCAAGGAGAATAATGCTTGATGATTGCAGCCATGTATGACTACCTAGCCAGATGTTCAGTTGATGACATCGCAAGATAAGATGCGAATACCTAGATACTATACGCCCCAATCATAGAGACATCGCCGAATTATGATTATATGCTCTCAGCCCGCCGGAACGCCCAACATGCTTCCGACGCTCACGCTACTATTATCGCCTTCTCCCAGTTTTACTCTCGATCTCAATAATCTCATCTTCATCCTCTTCCTCAACAGGAGCGGGTGTTCTGCGTTCATGTCTCCTTTTCGGCCTCCTATGTCTCGACGAACTGATGTTACTCGCGCTATCATCTGGCATCAACTCACTCCCCGCGTCATCGAAGTCGTCGTCTGTTCCGCTCTCCCAGTCCCTATAGTTGCCCATGCCGTCAACGGAGCCGAAGTTGAGGGACGGGGTGCCAAAGCGAGTATCCGGCAGGACAGAGCCACGGCGGCGGATATTAGCTTGGGAGAGGCCGGCGCCGCGGTCAAGGAGGGCACGGCGAACGGTCTCGGCTTTGAGGTGGAGGGATTCGAATGCGTCTATTTACACCATCAGCTTTGGATTAAGGCAAGAGAGACATGGAAGGAATGGGGACGTACCTTCAAGCGCCTCCATCCCAAGATAGATCTCCCGCTCCACCTCAGCCAGAACGGCAATCTCCGTCTCTTCATCCAACGCAACCGGCGCACCAACAGACGCTGGTGCTGGCGTCGGTCCTCGCGAGAAAGGTGTAGGACCACGAGAAGGCGGCATACCCGGTGCCCTCGGTGCAGGCGTAGGTCCCCTCGAAGGTGGCAGAGCAGGCGTAAACGGCGCATCGTCTGCACCGCTACGGAGGAATCCATCGAAACGGCCGGAGGTGAGGACTTCCCATTCGTGGTCGCTGATGGCTGCTAGGGTGGCGAGGACATTGTGGATGTGGGGGTTTGTGAGGAGGTAGATTGCCGACTCGGGGTCTCGAGGGGGGGAGCCGAGGCGGTAGAGGCGTTGGATAGCGTGGCCGGTGCTGGCGAGGAGACCGTTGCCGGGGTCTATTAGGGGGGTTTGGCGGCCGGCTGTCGAGGCTGGGCGGCTGGGGACGACGCCAACTAGAGATGAGAAAATTGGGCGCTGGTCCGGCTCCAGGCGGGTCAGCATTGCAAATGTCAGTGTTTCGTCATCAACGTCTTGAGGGGGGCCTGAGGGATGTTGGGGTTGGTTGTCGAGCCATTTGTCGACGGATGATTTGGTCTTTTTGGACTGTCGAACGTAGTGTTCTTTGAACTCTTCAGGAACATCTATATCCAATTTCTGCATTGGTGGAGCGTGATCTGAAGCGCAGATACCAAGACCGACTTGTGTAGCATCCATCACGAAAGCAGGCCAATGAGGCAGATCTTGTCGACCGCAAACGTATTCGAGGATCTCGCCCCAGCTTACGCCTCGCTTGTCGTCTGAGTCTGTATCGTAATCTTGTGACGCCTGACATATGACGCAAGTGCAGGTTTGTGATGATATATCCCTGGCGAACACGGCTTCGAGCCGATCGAGTAATCGACGAGCAACAGAACGATATCCAGTAGCCACAGCCAATGAGCCAGTGCGAGACATGACCTTGTCGTAGTCATCCAGTAATTTGTGAAAGGGAGCGAAGACTTGATTTGGTATGGTAGTGGTCAGTGAGGGCGTTTGCGCAGTCATTTGAACGGACAGTCCAGCGCCAAGTAGGCACTTAGGTACATTTTGCGGCAGGCCTCCGTTTTGGAGTAGATAGTCGACTTTTGGCATAGGTAGGCTAGGTGGTGGAGGAGGCGGTGGTGGCATTGGCGATTCTCTAAAGGTGCTCGAGAGTCCGCCAGTGTGCGGAGTGTCCCCAAGTGCGGAGAAGGGCGTCTCTTTCCTGCTAGGCGGAAATTGTGGTTCGGAAAGGGTTGGTGTCCTTGGTGATGAATCTGGATCTGTTGCAGGGGATGAGTTGCGATCTATGTAGGGAGTAATTGGACGTTCCGTTGCGCCAGAGTCAACTGTAGACTCGCTCTTCGAAGCGCTTTGAACTGATGATGGCGATATTTTGCGGACGCTTGCTGTAGATGATGCCGAGTCCTCGACTGTTGGTTGATTGGGGGGCCTGAGTTTCGATGGTGTCCCTGGCTTCGGCCGTCGCGCTGACTGCGAAGATAGCTCCTCCTCCTCCTCGGTTTCTCGCAGACTGTTCCTTGATCTCGATGAGTGCGAGTGACGGTCTTTTTCGCGACCACTGACATCCGAAGCAGACCTCCCCAGCCGCTTCTTCAGCTTTTCCGCGTGCTTCTGTAGATCTGTGCCCTTCCGTTCTATCTTGTCTATCCTGACGGTCTTGATCCTCGGCTTTTCCGCTCGGTCTTCCTGTTCCATTTCTGTCTCAGGCGGGCTTGGGGGCGCCACTCCTGCGGATTTCCGTACGCCACTGCTAGGTTCATTGTCCTTCGCCTGTTCGAGGTCTGTTGGATCTGGAGTGAAGTAGCTCAGCCTGGGATTGGCCACGTTATCCCTGCTTCCCACCGCTTCCCTGCTATGGTCTTTCGAGAATTTGGGATATGGCAGACTGGTCTTGCTCCCGAGAGGCGAGTTGGACGTGTCTCGTCTCTCGCGTTCTGGCACAGGCATTGATGCTCTCCGCTTTGTGGTAACTGGCGAGGGGCTCCGGGAGCTCCTTTCGGGTGGTGTTGAAGCTTTGTCCTTCTTATGTGAGGATCTCGAGGACTTGTGGCGAGACTTCTCCTTCGATCTCGGCGTGTCTAGGTCCCTCTTCCGATCCTTCTCTGCAGGCTTTGAAGGCATAGTGAAGTGAAGGAGATTGAGCCGTGTTGTGCTAAGGCCTTGCAGAGAGATTTGCAGCAGGAAGGATTATTGGGATCCCGAAGCCGTGTTCCTTATCTGTATCCCCCTCAGAAAATATTCTCTGCCAACTAGTCGTAGCTGCAGGCGCATGGTGAACTGTCTGCAAGGGTCAGAAGTGAGGCAATCGCTGTCGGGAAACAGGTCTGGAATGTGGACATTTCGCCATGTCTGGATACTCACTCTCGACACCGGAGCCTCTTCGAGTAGGATCAAGCGGTGTCAGCAGTGTTGCGAAGTTGCTATTCTGGGCGCTTACACTGGCGCATTATGACTTAATGGACAACCGTAGACGATAGTCTCGGCAGTCTTGGCAAGACCTCGATTCGTAGGCAGGGATCCTTCCAGTGCTCCTTCCCACTACTCCTTCTTCCACCGAATGGAACTGACTATAGTTTCAAGTTACTCTACAAGCATGATAGACCTCTCGCCAGGCAATCTCGCGACTCCTTATCGCTAACCTCTCCTTCATTCATCGTTCGATTTTCGCGGGAGATGGCCGAGAATAGAGACCGCCAAGAGCTCTGGGGTCAGGCAAGCTGCGATACAAGCAGCTTCATTCAACGCGGAGACGGATGGGTGATATAATCTTCAAAGTGTGATTTCTCCAGGATCCTTCCCTTAAGATGGTATCAAGTACATAACAGTATATACCAGGAGACTCTCGTGTTTTCGATTGTGTCGTTCACTGTTTGAATAGATGACTGCTACTATTGCAAGGAACCCGAAACATCTTCGCGAGCACAGCTGTCTTTATCATATCCTTTCAAAGACATTTCTGACACAATTATTGCTGCGTGATTGACCTCGACTCACAGATAAACCTGTTTGCGAACGAAGAGATGAAGAGATGATTTGAGTGCTTTGTTCAAAGTCATATTTCTATGTTCATTCTTACATCTCCAAGGATCAAAAGACTCGAATTCGAGTCAAAGACTGCCGAAATCACTGTTCTGATTCTCGCAGCCTGGCGGCTTCATCGCCATCACCTCCGCCATGAATCACCAAACAACCCAATCTTGGAGCAAGGGACTGCGAAACCTTTGTTACAAAGTCTTCAACTCTATATATCCATACCATCGCCATGGATATGAACTACAGAAAGAACCAGTTTGGGATGAGTATCACTAAAAACTTCGCTCTAAGAACTTTGACTTCATGTCTTCCTGCCATCACCATTACCATGAATTACCAAAAAACATACTCGTCGAAAATTGGGCGTTGGGCCTCTAATTCAGAGCAAGCCGAATCCATGTCTTCGTGGTCATCAGGAAGGCCGTGAATAACCAAAACACCGAGCTGTGGGAAGAAGCTGCTGAAACCATTGTCCTGCCTAATTCCAGAATCTGTTGCTTTGAGTAATTCCATGGCGTGATATATGCAGGTATGACTGTCCACTGAAAATTAAGATGGTGTAAAGCGACTATAAATTGGTCGTGTATCTCATAGCTTCTCTCCACAGGCACGAATATCTTCGCCCTCACACCAGAGATCTTCTTTGGAGACGTTGGCCTCTACTATCAGCACGTATCTCTATCCAATCATATCGCATAGCTCTGTTGAAGACGTTCGCTCTTACTATCGACTCAGATCTGTTCAACATCATCCCAAGCGCTTCATTCGGGGGCAGTACCTCTAGTATCATAGCAATCAAATCTTCCCTCGACAGGCTCATCAAAGGAAGCACACGACGGTGGTCTTTCAAGATAACCTCGAGCCTCGAGGCACCCGGAACCCCAGAGCAATCGAGCCTCTACACACATTACATCAAAGCAATGGTCCGACCCTGGGAACCCACCCTTGAGCATCATGGTCTTGTACTCTATTGGCTTTCTCGTGGGATGAGTCGCGGGGGGGTTCAAGGGCTTCTGCAACGAAGAACAGGAAAAGCCGTATCATCTGGGTTCGTTGCCTCAATGGCGAGCAAGCTCATAGGGCAAACTTCCGAAGCCGGGTTGCCTGATATCTATATTGAAAAAGACCACTGCTGGTACCCTGCTCGTGTCGACGACAACCTGGCTACAATTTTACAGCCACGTGAGATTGCGAACATAACGACTTTGAAAGCCACAGAGAGAAAGATAATTGAAGAGGACGTAAATGCAGCGAGAGTACTGGTCAACCGGGGATTGGAACAGACCTTCAAGTATGATGACAAGGTCTTCACAGGAGGTGTGGTTGTCCATAGAGGACACTACATAAACGGTGGTTCTACCCCAATGCCTAAGGACAGCGGTGGCCTATTTATCCCTGCACCACCTACAGTCCATCCAAAACGGCCGAATCCAGCCATACGTGTTGCTTTCGGATGGCCTCCTCAGCCTGACAAACAATCGCTCGAAACCGCCAGGAAAGCCCAGTTGTCTGATGGGGAACTCAAACAAGCTGTGAAGGCATTCGAAACTGCCACTGCGGGGGCCTTGAGGAGAGGTGACAAGGAGGAGTACCCGAAATGGACTTCAGAAGATGAGAGCCAATTCCTTGCAGCATGTGGTGATATCGATGATCTGAAATGATGCAAGAAACAGCCGCAGCCAATCTAGCGCCGGCAGGCCGACATTCTGGATAGAGTAAAGCTAGTGGGGTTTGAGACTGTTGCGAATGGAGTTCATGCATGCGTTGGTTTTTCTTACCAGAGTCTGTCTTTACCGAAAGGTGGTGCATGTACGATAGCTGTCGAGGTTCTCACGAGATGGAGGATTGATACTGATTACATCCCACTGAAGATCTTTTTGCGTCTGAAATGGGATCTCAGTAGAACTCACAGCTCTTTGTTTCGCGCTTGTTAATAGATTCTAGGTCGATCTTGAGTGTATCATCCGGATTGAGGTGGGTCACAGATTCTGAATCTCTTGCAGCTTTGGGTGTGCTTCTTTTTAAGGCGACCATGCTGATAAACACCGCAACCAAGTGAGACGTCGTATCTGGAAAATAGGTGCGATTAACATGGAGCTCTGGTGGCGAGATGACTAGACCCAGATCTCGATATGGGGCATGGGTACGGTAACATTCAACTACTGGACAATCAGTATATCGAATCGCAGGAGTTGCCAAGGCTATAATGGAGTAATTCTATAGGGTCTAGGGGTATCACTAATCGCACTGAAACAATTTCGCTAATTCAAGCATCAGACTTTGTTTGTCCGCTACCCTGTCGTCCAAGCTCAATACTTCCACCACTCCCCTCCGACTTCCGCCGCATCTCAATCCCATCCTCCTTGAACTTTATTATCAATGCCGCCAGAAGCAGACATGCCGCCACTACCAACATGCTTCCCGTCCAACTTCCAATAACCGCAATGCCATACCTCCTCTTTGTAATCACTGCCAGTGGCGGTCCAGCCAGCGCGAATGGCGCGCATGGCGTCCACATCATACCCGTCCAGACGCCAACGCGGTCTTTCCATTCTTCTGGGATGATGTATGCGACGCCTGATGCTGGAAGGCAGAATATGGCGCCCGCTAACATACCCAAGAGGATGGAAAAGACGGCAGCATCAATTAGCTTGTTGGCGAGGCCCCAGAAGCAACAGACGAAGATAGCGGCGAGGAAAGTGGCCGTCATTTGGACGAATATGGGGTTCGACCATCGGGGTTTTCCGCTTGCGAAGAAGGGACTGATGAGGCGGCCAAATACGCTGGTGCTGTCACAGTTCTTGAGCTTTGATTGTTATGGCGATACAGACGAGGAGTTTATGAGACCCCTGGGTGAATGTCAGCTTGTGTACCTACTCTGGACTTCTGGCCGTGGTAGGAAGGGGGATGAGATACCAGCAGTTTGCCATCCCGCAATGACCGGCCAGCAGTGCCGTATAGGATCGCCATTCGCGAGGGAGATTCCGCCAGCTACCGGGTGAGGAGGCATCACTTCGCCCCTTTTTCCTGAGACAAGGCCGCGACGAAGGTCTGCACGGATGGGCTACCAGACGAGTGATTATCACTTCCCCTCTTTTCCGGAGACGAAGCCGTGACGGAAGTTGCGGTGGGTGGTGATGACATTATGTGAGAAAGAAAAGAAATAACACCGCTGTTCCTGGCTGTTTGAGTCGATTCGACCTCCGCAAGTCCTTGAGGTTGCTGGACGCTCGAGGGGGATGAGGTGGGGGTATTTGTGAGTCAGTAATCCCTAAAGAAGTGTCGCGGATTTTGAGGTCGAATTCTCTCAATCCAAGAAAGATATAGCATTATATATTTGGTGGGAAGAAATGGTAAGCAGTGCATGAAAATCCTAAATACAAAGCCATGATTTAATGAGTATTGGCGTGAAAGGCCGACAAAAAGCGAGTGGAAGTTGGCGGAAAGTATTGAATCTTGCAAATGATAATAGGAAGCTGCGTAACTTTCGACGCTTGGCTGGTGGAGTAGAACGGTACACATTTTGCGCCACAAGCCACGCCAACCCCAGTTATCCACTCGCATTCCTCTCGTGCGATAGGGACTGGATATGAGATGTACTCAGTCATGATACGAATAGCAGTCCTGGTATGAATGATGCTCTGCAAACTCCCAATCTGCGATATCTTTCCGGCATCAATCAGCAAGAAACCACAAACTCATTTGGTAGCTCATTGCTAAGTTCTTCTGATATGGGCTCATATGCTATCCGAGCACTATCATACCATCATCCAGATATCATCCACGCTTCTGATAATAATTGTCTTCCCACCGTGAGACTTGACAGGGGCCTCAAGTTTAGAACCCTGGAGTGTGTCCTGGGAGATTTTGAGGATTCTTCTCGTAATAGGATTCTTGATCACGCTCCAAGAGAACCGCCTCGTCATCGAAGTTAAAGTATCGCTTGAAGGCCTCTTCGATGGCGTTGAAGCGCATCACGTGCTATTCGTAGACAGTCGATGCGTCCTGAAGTCCATGAGGTAACCAGAAACCAAAAGGCCCGGCTTTCTTGGAAGCGCCCTCACGCTCTTTTCGATTGACATTGAAGCTCTTTGGGTGGCATTTTTGCTGGTATTCCTGATATGCTTCATCATTGAGCGCCCCGAGAAATCCTGAGGCTCGGATCGTTTCGAATAAAGACTCGATGTCGCTGCATCCTCGAACAATCATCGTTGCAAGCCATAGCGTCGGCTCTGCGAATGGAGCACACCAAAGATTGTATGGGTTTTCGGGATATCTGGCCTCTTGCTCCTTATTCGGTAGTTCAAAGCACATCAAACGCCACGACACCCGTCTGACAGTAGGAGTAATTTCATCAAGATCGATCGGAGTGCATAGTCCATCAGATTTTATGAAGTTCTTGTCGACAAGAGCGCAAAACACGTCCCAATATGCTGACTGCTGTCGACCGCGATAGTAGAGAGCATGGAGAAGCGCGCCTTGATCTTGAGGTCGACGGCATATTCGCGGTATTGCGACTAGCTCGTCCATACAGCCTGTGTCCTCCCGAAGCAAGTTCTCACCGCCACATTTAGAGAATTCGCTGGCAATGACTCCGGCAGCAAGACGTTTTGTGTCGTCTGGCACTGAATCGCTGGCGTAGTTGTCGAGATTTGCGAAACACGACTCATTTTGGGTGGGCCATTCCAATCGACGACGTCGATGCGCCACCGCCGGATCGTAGTCAACATCGATCATGTTGTTGAGGATGACATTCATGACAGGGTCCTCCCCAGTGATCGGTGGGGTACCCCAACGGCCCAAGCCTCCTCTTCCGGACTCCATATCCCCGCTCGAGGACTGCATGGTGAACTTGGGAGCAACGAAAGTATAGACTGAGGATTGTGAAAGGTGGGCCAGGGAAAAGTTGCTAATGAGAATGAATATGCTCTGGACGATTAGAAGTAATGTCTTGGGACTTGTGATCTTGTGAAAGTAATTATATAGGAAAAAGCAGAGCCTTTGTGTATTCGAAGGCTTGAACAGACCCTATAATCTCGGGTACTCTGCCTCCGTCATTTCTCATATTGATGACTCATAGAATGCGAAGCCGTTGAACAATTCCGCGAAGATTCGAGAATCGTACCACTTGGCAACGTGTAAACCTAGAATGAACAACCCTGAATCTCGTACTTCGATCCCCAAGCAGAGGTAGGATCTTGTATATGATGACGTATATAAGGGTTTCTCGTAGGCTACAGCGACTCAACCCCAGTTATATTGTCTCGTTGGTGCAAGAAAGCAGTATGCGAAAGCAGCACAAAACGTCATTTCAAATTTGGATATGGTAGTCTCCAGTCGTGGGCTTGCCATTAAAGTACTGGTAGTCGATCATACCCTCAGTCCAGACGTAGACCAAGGAGAGAGGCAGGCCCTCAGCATTGAATCCGGAAGCCCACTAAGGTTTGCTCACGATTGATCTAGTCACATTGTCTCTGTCGTCCCACCCGTAGCGGCTCGCCGCCCTCGAGACACGTGCACCAAACATGTCTATAAATTGTATTGATAACTTCAGCCTGTAAGCGATGGTAAGACCAGAAAATGGAGAGTGGAAGAGTGTCGAGAAAGTGGGGAATTGAAGTACAGCGTTAATGAATTGAGCATTTCTCCCTAAACCGTAGACATCTCCAAAGCAAGTAAGCAACGTCTAGAGCTTGGGATGATTAAGAGACGTGTTCGACTTCAAGAAGGTCTTATACTGACTCCCCAAAGTGCTTAACTTCGTCGACAAGAACTTGTCCAGGGGGTCGCCTTCATTAATGATTGACCCTGTCCCTCTGGTGAGAAGGGACCATCGAGGTCCCCAGGTAACGTGTCAGAGGGAGCTCCAGTCACAAAATCTCGTAGTGGTTGTGGACGGGTGCTCGTATGATGAACACAAGCAGTGTGAAGGCCGCGAAAGGAAAATACTCGAACTTCTCTTGTTGTAACATCAGACCGAGTACATTTATCCCAGTTCTCTTCCGTGTTCCGTTTGCAAATCCCTTTCGTACTGTGTCTCAAACTGAGACTAAGTTGGAAGCAAGTTTTGGTCAATGGTCAGAGGCTCGCTCGCATGAAATGGCAGCCTCTGCTGTCTAGGCGTGTCAGCCGTATCTCATCTTGCCACTCTAATTCCTCGCACAATCAACAGCGTTGAGAAGTTCACAATTCTTCTGAGGTAAGATGATCTAGAAGTCACAGGGTCACTTCTTTCTGCTATTGATTCGGAGATATCTGGATGGGATTCATCCCATCGTATAGCCGTATCTGCCCGTCATCGCCCTGCCAGTAGAGGACGAAGTGATTCCGGCCTGGCCAAGACAGTATGCTCCTCCAGTCGTAGCGCGCCTCCAGGCGCTGGTTGCCGGCGTCGAAGTAGCGAAACATAATTGGATCGAAAGCGCCGGCAGGGAGGGTGGCAACTTCAAAGACGACGATCAAAAACAGTGAGCGTCGATCCACAAAGGTGCGCAGCTGTTGAAGTCCGCTAGTACATCCATCTCTCTGGCAAGCGTGAGCATTCGATAGCGGCGCCGGATCGAACCGACGCTGGAGGAGAGTGCCGACGGTGGGCTGTGGCGGCGACGGGTTACTGATGTTGTAACTGATGGTAATTGAAACCCATGCCGGTTTGAAAGCTTTTCCTCTCTCTCGCTGGACCTAGGCATCGAATTTGAACTCCCACAGCGAGTGGATCCTGGAAGCGTGGATGAAATTTCTACACTTCGTGACGCCATCTGGCGTCATCAGTCATCAGATATCCCTTTGCCTCAGGATCGAATGGGTTCAGGCGTGGGGCGGAACGTGTAGAATTTATGTGTATTGGAGTCGGGTGGATTTAGTCTAGCCATCTCGTGCCCTTTCATGTGGTCTCTCTAGCCACATATCAGCATCGTATCGTATCAAAATAGAAGGTTGAAAAGTTGTTGGATTCTGTAAATTCCAGTTGCCGAAGTCCTCGTAGCTCTGATAACAGTGCGGAAACTCCTTTGTCTCGCATTAAAACCATTTTTAAAGCCACTCTCGATTCCAAAGCTTCAGCTCTAACTTTCATGGAGTGACGCAAAGAATCATTGTCATGCTAATTAGAACATCTACACCGAAATTGAAGAAGGTAGCGGTGGCGATGTATATCGCAAGAGCCATCTCACGTTTGTTGAGCCTTGAGAAGCCGTTCTCTTTCTGTTCACAGAAGCCGTAAATGGCGTCCTTGGTCTCTCCTGGCTTCACTCTGATCCCAAGAGTCTTCGCTGACTCCATTACTCTACTCGAAGCAAAAGAGGGAATAGTACTCGGTAGTAAGATGCTCGAACACCATGCTAAATAGATTTCTCGGCTGAAGGTAAGCATAAAGATTGGATGATGCGATGATAGCTGAGATATGAGTTGGTAAGATTGAGGCGCAACTAAATGTCGATAAGTCGTTCAGGATGCTGTGAGATACACTAGCAAGTTCAACTAGAGCTTCGCTTCTTGGAGTCCTCAACAATGTATAGCTTAATAGTAGTGATCCTGGCAGGGTGTTAGGTGTATCAAAGCTGTAGCTCGGGGATGATCCCTGGTATCTCAAAACTTGTACCACAAGATCTGAAGCCAATGATTCTCAAATTTCTCTCGCTCCAGCCCAGATCGTAATAGCACTCATCGCATCCTTGATGCAAAGCTTGACGTAGTTGAGATCACAAACCTAGTGGATAGTGTTTCGAAGTGCAGTGGATAAACAATTGAAGACGTATGAAAATTACCGTTAGGTGTCCGACTGCTACCTCAATTCAATAGCATTGGTAAATGAGTAGCTGACAAAAGGGCCGCAAAACGAACGTATTGTGGCGTATGGTACCATTTGTCACCACCCGCGAAGAGCACAACGATACATCTTCACTAGAGTCAACGTCACAGCATAATCTCAAACTGCTCGCCAACAGTACCTTGTAGACCCGTGTGGGATCGTTGGTGCAGCTCTCGACTTCACTTGGTCCTCGGACTTTCGAGAGGGCATTGCTTAATCACAATCGTATCGAGACTGAGTTCTGAAGCAAATTGAGTGTTTGCGAACTTGACTCTTCATCTTCGATTCTTTCCTTTTGATTGAGATCCGATAATTGGGTCTGTGTGAGGGACAGCTTCAACAACACGATAATGCAGACACTAAGGATTCGGGTCTTCAGCTTGATATCTCTCGTCAAAAAATTCGATTACCTTTTGTTGATTATAAAACGAGGCGTAGGCCAAGAAGGTAGAGAAGTAAATTGACATTGTCACAACTCCTCAAAGTCCGTAAAAGCAAAGAGCAGCAACTTTTTTGAACTAAGCGGAAACGTAGTTACTGATTGGCTTGACACGTTGCAGATGGGCTCAGCTGGCGATCGATATGTATGGTGGAGAAGAGGAAAAGAAGAGAAGGAGGAAATGGTGGGCTGGCCCTTCTGATAGACATCTCGAGTCCCCACAGTCCTCGCTCTTCTGACGTCTTGAACCGATTAACAGCTTCCTGGATAGCAACAAAATGTGTTGAGTTGATGATTGAGCGAGCTCGCTTTTCTTACTAGGACTCGCTGCTCGATTCCCTCGTGGATGGCTCTGATGGCTTTCCTAGCGGGCTTTCACTCCGTGAAACTCGTCGCGATTGATCTGACCCGCACAGAAGTCAAGCCTCCAGGTTCTCCAAATAGCTCTCATTTTCTAGTAGCTTCACTGGACACCAACAAAGATCAACCCAGTAGCCAATGTGATGAGCGTCATTTTTAGCGCAACGCAGAACCAAGGTCATAGTCGCAGGTAGACCATTCTACAAGTTAAAACAGTCGAAAGGAGCCTAGGCGTCTGGGCGCTCCTCGTGAGCAAGGTAGGCTTGGTCGCTGGAAATATCTTTAAGAGGTATAGTAGAATTGATTCCAATGTTGCTCGATACTTTTCCACTGACTTGTTGCTTTTTTACCGAAGTGAATTTTGGGTACGTAGGTTCTGTCCGAAAATATCACGGGTCTCCAATTGGCATTCTGTATAGCGAGGGATGTTCAAGTCCATCCCAGGGACGCTCTATATTCGCAATGGCAGCTTTGGAGGGAGCTCATCGAACCCGGCTCGGAAATCTTCACTGAATCAGATAGGAATTGAATTGAAGTTGGGATTGATCTGAAGATTGAGTTAGATTTAGAAATAGATTAGCACAGAATTTCTCCATCGTAACAAGAGATATTGAGATACATTGTTAAAAGATTCGGGGATGACATGTTGGAGTAAATGAAGTATATGAAATAGATTCGCAATAGATTATAGCATGCTGTAGACGGATTGGGCAAGTAGCCAGCTCGAGAACCATCTTTTCAAGGCAGGACCTGTCGGCCAAGGCCGCCTTATTTGTTGAAGTTATTCATCTGTTCCATCTCCATTTCAGCATTTCTATCATTTTAAATCATTGGCGAAGCTATAATCTTCTGCCTTTCGCCAAGGCCCTGATCGATTTACACCGAGATTGAAGGCGTATCATTGGTACGCCTCGGACCAAGCCAGTCAGAAATGCGAGCTCCAAACGTTTCGCAGCTTCCTCCACTTGTTAGCCAATAGAAACTGCCTCCGCGCGAGTCCACTAGGCATTTTCTTCCGGGAGGAGAATCAGTGATGTGCTATGATACGATCATGCCGGACACACAGCAATAGCCTCCTCACTCGACATCTTGTGCGTCTCCTTGTCCGCTTGTCGAATAGCAAGAAAGCAATAAGAAATGCTATCACTAGCTGAAAACCTGGACAATGATTGTGTAAGAGGATTACAGGCGAGCAAGAGGCAGAGGGAGAAAAATGTAGCCTGTAAAACAGCCAACGAGTTGCGTCAAGAGTAGTGGAGCAGTCGTAGAACATGCAACAGGGTCAAACTTTCCGCAACATCAAAGGACAGCTCCGTACTCAAGCTGTTCTTCAGTGTCAGCCTCTTTGAGGTGGGGACTCCACTTTTGGTAGCTTGCGACATCCAGGCAGTCCCAAAGTTCTCGGCGTTGCGAAGCTCGGTCTCGACGGCGGTGGGGAGTGAAGAGTCTGAGCACTATATGACCGGTTGTGCAAGCTATTAGACCCATGGAGTATTCGAAGGCAAAGCGAATCATATTTGTATATAGCAGTCATGGTAAAGTAAAAGAACGAACGAGGAGATCATACTTTAGAGATTTGGGAAGCACGTTCAAGTTGACGAGAGTTGTAGAGTACAAGAAAAGGAATTTGAGTATGAGAATAGATACATGAATGAAAAAAGACATAAAAATTCCTGATCGTGAAGTAGGTGCACAAGCACAAAATTTGCAATTACAGAATCGATGGAGAAGAGAAGTGATGTAGAAGTCTCAACTCAGAACTCCATATTACAACTTCTTATCAACAAAAGAACAAATGAAGGTATACAAACTCACAAACTCCCCCAAGCTCCTCCCAATACAACAGCATCTCTACCCTCGCTGCATCTAAGGCACGAAAGAGTCTGAGTCATGCATTCAACAGTGAAGACCTAGCTTCACCCATGAATTTCCCAAATTGTCTCGAAAGGGTTCGTACTCTCAATTGCGTCAAGATTGATTGCGCGCCTGATACCTCGCTAATGCTTTGTCGTCCATCATTTGGACGAGTCCCCCTAGTCCTCTCCACTCCTGACGGTCATCCGCGCAGTCCTCACAAAAGTCGGGGTGATCACCAATGAAGTCTCGCCTATCTCCGCAGCCTTTGCAGGGGGAGACTGGCTTGGGTTCCTCTGCTGGCGTTTTGTTGGAGGCTGTCTTGGAGGGCTTGGAGGAGTCCCTTGGTGGGGTGCTTGAGGCGGATTTGATTGCAGGTCTTGATTCGGTTTTGGACGATGAATTCCCCATTGTAACGGGTCGGCCGGCAAACAGCTCCCAAGGGAGTTCGGCGGGTAGCTCAGCAGGGAGCTCAGCAGGAAATTTCGTATTGGCTGTAAGGCTTGGGCGATGGGTGTTCGTAGGGGCTGGTGCCATTTTTTGATGGGTTGGATGGAATGTACAAGTGAATTGCGCTCCTGGCGCTAGCAGAAGAAGTTGTAGAGCTTGAAAGTCTTGAAGTCGTGTGGTCGTCGTGGTCGTGTGGTAGTGGAGTGGGGAATACTTGAATGATAGGAGGTCGTTATGGTGGTGGTTGCTATGTGTGGATTGAGAGTGGTTAATAGTTGGGGAAGCCTCAAATTTATATCTGAAAACTTGACCTCTCAAACAGGAACACAAGATGTTAGAACTATTCATAGCACTTGAAACTTTGTGATGCCAAGCTTGGAACAAGGGGTCTATAGATGTTCTTTGATAGAAGAAAGAATTTTGAAGTGCACAAAGAGTATTGGGACGCAGGCCTAAACTTAGACGGACAATAGAGCGGAGTCTGAGTAGCCGTGGTATCATGAGTCATTGTGACGATACAATGAGTAAGGGCCGTAATATCATGAAACAAAGGAGCATTCTGTACCACAAGGTTGATTGTGAGTGGCAATGGTCCGACAACGGATGGAGTCGCTGAGCCTTAAACTTGCCATCAAAGCACTGGGCTTGAGCAGTGACGGTACAATGCAATGTTTCGAAGAAGTTTCTGTTGTCTTCTCAACTTGAATTTGCAGCAGAAGCTGATGCGCCTGCGTGTAACCTCTTATTTTGAACTTAGGTCGGAACGGCGCGAAACTACTCCGGGCCGTTGCAAGAGAAGCTGATCGGTTTGAGCGTAAAGTGGTGTTTTAAGTATACGAAGGGTGAGGCGCCGAGCTGATGCTGGCAGTGACCGCAGAGTAGCTCAAAGGATCAAACACTAATTCCTGCAGAGTCGTTCTGCCTTGGCTCTCCAGCCGCCTCGAAGATACCATTCTCGATCCTAATACCCTGTGCGGAAGAGCCAGCCAGCCCCCAAGTGACGTTGTGTCCCCGCTTCCGCATAGATTCAACAGTAGCATTATCGTAGTTCCACTCGAATGTTACAAGATTTGGTAGGAGTTGATCATGTAGACGAGGCTGCCTCACAGCTTCACCCACAGTCATGCCACGATCGAGAATGTGCAATGCATTCTGAATGACCGTAGTGATGATTCGCGACCCACCCGAGGCGCCGAGGACAGCGAAAAGCGTGCCATTGGCGAACTCGGCCATGATAGGAGCGATCGAAGACATAGATCGCTTGTTTGGGCGGACATAATTTGCTGGAGATGGGTAGTAGCCAAAGACGTTTGAGATGTTGGGAAGACAGAAATCAGCCATCTCATCATTCATGATCACGCCAGACTCAGGCACCATCACTCTGGATCCAAAGAATAAATTCACCGTGGTCGTAAGCGAAGCCGCCATCCCGGATGCATCCGCAGTGACAACATGCGATGTGCCGTGGCTTTCATGGTCTTCGAATCCATTCGGATCGTAGTCGGAGATGTTGAGCGTGTGGTTGTCAGAGATTCTAGCCCTGGTTTCTGCTGCGTAGGTTTTGTTGAGCATCTCGGCTTGGAAAGCAACGAGGTTTTCTACGAAATCCGGGTCTCCAAGACTTGCTCTCTTTCCATAGCCGAACCGAACAGCCTCGTCCATCCTGTGAGTGCTAAGAGATTCGTCTTGCGCGAAATTCCCATAGCCCTCGAGGGTTTTCAAAACACTGAGGGCCACAGTACCCGATGAAGGTGCTCCACAACTGTGGACCCGGTATCCTCTGTAGTTTATGCTCACTGCCTTTCTTGACACCACTTGGTAATCTGCCAGATCCTCCATGGTCATTGTTCCATTCGACTTTCGTAATGTCTGAACAGTGGCATTGGCCAGAGCACCTTTGTAGAAGACTTCTGGCCCTCCTACCGCTATGGCTTCTAATGTATGTGCGTATCGCCTTCGGGTCATGATGTCTCCTTCACCAAGTCTTGTACCATTCGGTGCAAAGTCTTCGGCCCAAGCAGCGTCTTTGGATAGGAAGTCGTAGTTGTAGAATGCGGTCGTCAACTCCATTGCATTGTGAAAATCTGTCGAGACGACGAAACCTTCTCGCGCAAGTGTGATGGCTGGTTGGAACACCGTGGACCATGGGAGGATTCCGTAATTATAATGAATGTAGTGGAGGCCTTTAGGTTCGCCGGGCACGCCGCTGTCAATTATGAGCTATGGGTTAGGGAGCCCCGCTGGTAGTAGATCCTACGCAGACAGACCACCAACTATTGAACCAAAGACATTGTTCTTGAACATATCCACATAAGATGCACCAGGCGCTGTTTCCCGGAAGTCGACCGACTCATAGTTGCCATTGCCAGATCGCAGCAGGGCGAAACCACCACCACCCAAGCCGCTGTGGTGACAATCTCCAAACGATCAGTACGTGGTCTCAGTCAGGCAGTAAAAGGATTGCTCACCAACAACGCCAATGCAGAGCACCGTGCCAACGAGCTGGTGATCATATCAGTATGATTGTACTTCAGCCAGACAGACAGCCATACAGCATCAGCAGCATTCCCGCCAGCTTTCAGCAAATCAATGCCTATCTGGCTGCACACCCCGTTCTCCGAAGCTACCGCTCCAAGTCGGCCATTGTTTACTTGCTGGCTTGGCAAGTTATCGAGAATGGCTTGAGGGGCTTTGTCTGCGAAAGCCGAGTGGGCATATAGAGCCAATAACGGCCATATCAGCCCATTGAGCATGACCGACTACGACCGAATGCTTATACAAGGATAGACGAGAGAGGACGGAGAATTGATAATGGTCAGGAACCACTGATAAGCGTAGGGCTGAGACTGGAAGCGATTACATTCGTTAAGCGCGTTAACTCCGAGATTCGAAGCACTTGCCTTTTAGAAATTAATCCTTTTTTTTTACAATGGCCTCCTTTGCGATCTTGTCATTGAAAAGTTGCCTGCAAATCAGAAAGATATCCCGCATTGATGCGCGCGGAGATAGCAAACCATGTGAAAGCATACTACCTCGAAAGGCATGAAGACATAGCTGCTCATGTTAATGGAACCCTCAGTCTCCTCCTATTTGAAGGCGCCGCAGCGACTTGTGAAGGATGGCTTTGACTCGAGTCCTGTTCCACCTTTATCTGGCTACAGCTCTGACCAAGACTCGACCTTCCTCGCTACGCCTCCGTCAGCTCAACCTCCGAGAATGCAAGCACAGACCGAGATAAACACAGATGAAGAGGAGGATTCGGCCATCTTTGACGAGTTCGACCTGGAAGGTTTTACACAGGATGAAATAAAAGCGTACAATGCAATGGCGGAACCTGGACAATGTCTTCGAGACACACTAGGTAAAGAGGAGGCTGATGATGTTCCAAGGGTCATGCAGCGACTATGTACGACGAATGGGAACTTAATGGCTTCTCTCCCTGCCAAAAACATACCCATCTCGTTTACTGCCTTCAAGAAGCATGATATCTCAGCAGTTACAAAATCGACAGCGCCGCCGACTCTCAAGATTAACGAGCGAAAAGCCGCTCGAAAAGACGCTAAACGAAAAAGAAGGTTAGAAGCGCGCAGAAAACGCAGGCTTCAGACCGGGACAAATGCACCGGTTTTCGAGGGTGTCTTTGGCCGAAAGACTCGGGAATTCGGGGTAGACCCTGAGCAAAGCGTTCAAAACAATGAGGGCAAAAGTGACGTGGAACCTGTGATAGACGTTGCAAATCCACCATCTAAGAAAAGGAGGAAACCATTCAAGAATTGTCAAGGCAGAGACTACCAGGCTGAGAAAGCTAGACCACCGGCATCTGGCAAAAAGACAGAGCAGCAGACGCATTTTCAAATTCCGATGATATAGTCAGCATGACCGCTGCTGTTGAGGGAGTGTCAATCCAGTACGAAAAGTTGGCGTGGGAGATGGTCGAATGTTTGAAGAGAGCAACAGAATGCCTCTGCGCTGCGACGGCCGTGGTTACGACTTCAATTCCCGAGAGACGTCTAACACCCGACGCATCGTACCCCACCCCAGCTTCCCTGCGGATTTCTCTGGGAAGCGTGGACTCGACTCCATTGAGTAGTCTTTGGTCCAGTCCAGTCTGGCCTTTCTCAGACGAAGAACGGACTAAATCAGCCACTCAGACTTCAACCAGATCGCAAAAGCTATGTGTCAAGGATTCTCCATCCTCGAAAGGATTGGAATCCGAAGCGCTTGAAAATCTGCCTGTGCCAAGGCCCAGGAACCGTGCCAAAGTATCCCCATATTTTGTCGACTCGCCGCAAAAGAAGCCCATCATCGGCGTTTCTCCCTACTTCCTGCAATCGCCTCAAAAGAAGCCAAAGACTATCGCCAAAGTCTCATGCATACCATTCCCTCCACTGACATCCACAACCTTTGGTCTCGTCCAAGAGCGACTAGCTCATGATCCATTCCGCCTTCTGATAGCCGTCACCTTCCTCAACAAGACGCGCGGCTCAGTCGCCTTGCCAGTCTTCTATGAGCTTATGGAACGCTATCCTACGCCTGCAGATCTCGCAGCAGCTGATCAACAGGATGTCGTCGACATAATCCAGCATCTTGGTCTGCAGAATCAACGCGCGGCTACATGTATTAATTTAGCGAAAGCGTGGCTTGAGCGACCGCCAGATAAGACGAAGCGGTATCGAGTCCTGCATTACCCGAAGAAAGACGATGGCAAGGACGTCAAAGTCGGAGAAATCATTCGCGAAGACGATGAGAGGGTAGCCTGGGAGATCGGGCAACTGCCCGGCTGCGGCGCTTATGCAATGGATAGCTGGCGGATCTTCTGTCGTGACGAGCTGCGCGGTCTGACTACTGGGCTGCCGAAGGAGCTGACCGAGGAAGCGAAGGAAGCTGAACTACGCAAGGAATGGGCGAGAGTGCTGCCTCTAGATAAGGAGCTTCGCGCGTACCTGCGCTGGCGCTGGCTAAGAAATGGGTGGGAGTGGGATCCAATTACTGGAGAGCGGAAGCTGGCTGAGGAGAGTGAGCTGGCCAAGGCAGACCAAGGTGGGATTATCTACGAGGGCGAGACTACGGGCGTAATTGTCGGAGAAGGAGAGTCGAAGAAGATGAAAGTTGTGAAAGAGGAGTCGGGAGATGGCAAAAATCTTAAGACAGACTAGGTGGGCTGACACCGAAACCTTCGCCACTTAGTATTCAATCTAGATTGAGTTCACTTCGATACATACCAGAGAAATCCTCTATATACCCAATAGATTACCATCGCAGGAGTAAACGCCTTTCTTTACCGCTGAACGCGGAAAGCCTAATGAGTCTTTGTCTTCACGTGGTGTCTTTCTACGGAGCAATCGACTTCAATAACATAAGACCACCCAGAAGTAATCCTACTACTGCCTCATACTCGCCTTTGGAAGTTATACAATCCCATCCACGCCTCCACCCAAAAACCCAAACACCGCCGCACAAGCGCGAGGCTCATCATCCAACACTTCCAATAGCGCAACTTCACAACCCAGGAAAGATGCAGGACCCCGAACTGATAGTTCACCAGCCGCCAGAAGCTTGCGCAATAAATTCAGACGAATAAAGCTGGGAGAGGTGGATCAAGAGGAAGATGATGAAACGGGCGGGAATGCGCTCGCAGGGTAAAGAAGCGAGATAAAGAAAGATATTATCATGGCTTCATTAGCCAACAAATGACCTCTTCTTAGTGCGTCAAGCCGGACAATGCCCGAAAAGCGATGTTTGACGCGGGCGGACATGCCTTGCATCGGCGTCGAACATGAAGGAGGGATGAGGTAAGATGTGGAGCTCTCACGAGAGGTATGTCATGAATAGCTATACTGATCACATGATTGAAGCCAGATTGGAGCTGCAGACGACCACGTCAAGGATTGGGAATTGATACTCGAGCTATATCGACAGAATCATTCGGGTGCGGTGCCGCATTGTGAGAAGATATTGGAGAAGGCGAAAGCAGAGAGGGCGGCGCTTCCTTATATGCCCGAAAACTATCGCATTGGGTGAGTCCTATGTTCTACTTAGCCGCTCTACGGCGAGAGAATTGGGCCGTCAATTTTGACTGACAGCATAAAGCAACCTGGAAGCGCGTCGATACATTGTCCGTGACAGGGTCGAGACACTCAAGAGGAGAGCACTGGCCGACTCTGAATTCGACCCCGAAATATGCAACATCCGAGGAGCCATTGTCAGCTACGAGGAGAGAGAGATTTCGTACTCGAGAAAGTATACCTAATCTAGGCTAGCAAGTCGTCGACACAGCAGAAACCTACGCGGAGTCCTCGATCAATTCCACAGTGCGCCTTGATCGATAAGCCACTGAACATGGTTCATGTTGGCTTTGGTCTGGGAGTCCCTTGTCGGTCATGCCATGGGAACAGCTGCAAAGCAAGGGGTGTCAAATTATGGATCGAAAGCTGGGCGGCTTGGGACACTTTTATATCAAAAAAGTGATTCGACCTTGAAGCCTCTGAGACGTCTTCTAACAGCGAAATCAGCGCTTTATGAAACGAAGTAAATGGGTGCACAGAATGGCAGGCCGGCAGAATAGTCCCCTTTAGCCGGCTGTGGAAAGACTTGTAATGAAGAATGACAGGAACGAGATGGGCGCGGTGACGGGCCGGAAGAACAGCTTATTTTTGAGAGCATGCTTGACTCTGGCGCGTCACTCGCGACATTTTACACTAAGTATCTCTTGGCCTTAGGGATCAACATGCGAGACTATGGCGCCTAGGGCTACATCGAGTTGGAAACGGCAAACAAAAATCTCAACCCCAAGGTTTACGAACTGCATGTCTCCTCACACGGTGACGAGGGCTCAAAATCCATCATCAATCCCAACAATCTAGTCCATGGGCCATCTGCTCAGAACTGGTGCGGTGGCATTTTTCCTGTTGCAGGGGTCATTGGTCAACCCAACCGAAATCCTGAAGGGGGATTAGCTAACGACCACATGTCGGGGATCATGCCATTCTTGTCGTCGTATTTCCAGATCGCGCCGGGCCTCAAATGTGCTCAATTCCGATTGTTGCGTAGGGGTAGGACCAAAATCCAGTATCGAGGACGCATTGGAACGAAATCGCTGAGACTGCTGGGTTTATGTTTTTGTATGAAAACAAGGTCTGGGAGGAAGAGCTGGGCTATCGTAGATAGAGAGTGAACTACAATTATTTGGAGCACGGGCGCAAGGAACACACCATAGAACCATGGTCAGGAGCTCAAGAGCGAATTTCCAATCTATTGCGGGAGCAGAGGTGGTGAGGGCGGCGTTGTTGATACCCGAGGGTGTTGACCGAGATCAAAAAGATACAGTGCCGATATCTCCAGGGAATTTATGCCGATAGGAGTTACTGGCCTTGCCTCATGCAGAAGGGAGACTCCAGCGATCGTAATTCGTTTGGTATTTAAGATTTCTCTGCAATGTAATCGAAGTATAATTAATCTAATTTAGATTGCAAACCCCGCAGGTTTCGATATCAGCCCAACTAATATGTGAAACTTATGGACCGGAGTAGGGTGCTGAATACCGCTTGTATTCCTAGTATAACGAGGATAAAAGCTATCAGGGTTGAGAGGCTATGGGAACGGGCAAGAGATACCGTATTCGTTGTCTGGTAACTCTAGCAGCAATGAAACTAGAGTGTCGTTACTCTCCAATGCAGTCTTCTGGGAGACCTTAAGTCTCAACATACTACCCCTTTCTACTACATCCCAAACCATAGTATCAACTCTGCTGCCTTTATACAGAACACCACCAAATGCTTAAACGGAAAAACTCACCAATACCCTCAGCAACACCCCCCTTTCCCTTCCTCACAGACACAGCATTGACCGCAATCAGCGCTTCCCAAAGTACATACCAGGATGTCGCATCCTGTCCCCAGGGAGTCCTAGCCGAGACTAGGACTCTACAGTTGAAATCGGCTCCGGGTCTCTCAGCAAGGGATCGAGGCACAAGCGCTATCTGCTTCTCAACTAGCTGATAAGCATGCCGTGATTGGTGTACAACATTGCATCTCTAAAGCATCCGGTCTCTCTTTACCCCGGCGTCGCTTCCGAGGCTGGTCAGACCCAGCCTCTACGTGTGTTCGCGCCTCAGTCTGCTTCACCATCGTCATACCCATCTCCGTCGCATTTGACTGCATCATGGTTGTAGCCAAGGAGGCTGAGAGAACATTAGATTAGATGGGAAGGAATGGAGGCTCAGAAAGGGAATTTTTCGAGATAAGGCAGAATTTCAAGGTAAGTGGCACTCAAAGCTCAGGATGGGCCTTTTACCCTTTCCAAATGACACATGAGCCTGAGCGTGCTTGAGTGGAAGATAAATTGTGTGTATGGAGAATGAAGCAAACTTCAACATAAGTGTGGCTGAGTTGCTGGCTGAGCGTCCATAGGGGTAGGACGTAGTAACAATAGGACACCATTCAATATCAGGATATCATGCCTTGTACCGCACCGCCTTGATTCATGCTGCATGCAAGATCTGCATATCTGTAGATCTTCGTTTGTGTTGGTGAAGCATGGTTTGCAGTACCTACCCTAAGTTGCTTCGTGGCCTACAATAACACAATCGTAGCTCTCAAGCGCATCACAATCTCTGACAGGAAAAGATGACACATTCGCAGTACCTTCCGATCGACAGAAACAACCATCACGGACTTCTTAATCTACAGATTGCAGTCGCAGAGGGCGAGACTATTCATGGCAGTCACGGAGAGTATAACATAACGATTGCCAAACTGGCCATGTAATCTTCGAACCTACCAAGGCCACAGTGAATAAAGTAGCACGTCTAGCTGCAACCCCTCCTCGAAACTCAGACGGCAATAAACCGCGCTGATCAATCATCAATACCCCACGCTGCTTCAACTACACGAGCATACACAACTTCCTGCACAGCACATGAAGGTAAATCAAAGATGCAGAACGAAACCCGCGGATATCACAAGTCCAAACCTACCCTCCTCGCCCCAATCATAACAAGTCTAAATCATCAGCCAAAACTCTTTAGTAAAGCCCCACCCCGCCTTTCACACATTCTTCTCACACCCTCTTCGCCACCAAAAAAACCATCGTATCCATTCTCTCCAAGACCCCTTAGCTGCCTTGAAACGGTAAGATAGCGAGTCCATGGAACAGTTTGAGGGGCTTATGGAGTTAGCATGATATACTTTTTTAGGCAAATATTCGTCTTCCGTCGGCCATTGTCTACTTATACCAGGAATATGGCGGCGAGCAGCCAGTCCCTAGCGTCGAGGGATCCCAATACGCAGGAGGAGGAAGTAGTCATCATGTTGACAGTGGTGGACGAGGATTGAAAGGGCAACAAGCCTAACGATATGAGAGAAGAATGATCATGTAGCATGGGCTGGTCTGAGGATCTGGCCATTTCCACAGTGTATGAAGGCCGATACACCCTTTGGCCTCGCAGCGGCATTAAGTGACGTGAGAGTGAATTGGTTGATCAAAAAAACTTGTTCCTAGTCCTCTATATAGGTCTCTAAGGGTACTCGTAATTGTTTTCACACGCGCGACTCTTTAACTCATTACCCATCTGAAGCCATCGGCTCATCAACCCTCCCTGGTCAGCTCCTGCGCATCGTGAAACAGATCTATAAGACATCCCGCAGACCATGCCTGAGTAGGAGACTACACGAAAACCAGATTAGCAATCACCCCTGTCCCTACGAAAACCCCGGAAGTCAAACTCACCGAATCACCACAAGACTCCCCATTCTTCTGGGTCAGCTCCGCCAACCCCGCCCACGGTGACTCTCTTATAGCCTTCTTACATCCCTGCAGCCTCCTCGTAATCTGTTGAAACGCCTCCGTCCTTTCTTCCGTAGTATTTCTTCGGGTCAGATCGAACTTGAGCAGAGCGCGGAGGAAGTAGCCGGTGGGCCATAGCCATTCGGGGCCTTGGTGGTAATTACGGCCTTTGGACGTCGCAAAGTCGGTGGAGTCTTCGGAGTTGTTATAGTAGGGTCGGTAGTTGAGGTCGGAGGGGTCGAGGGTGGCCATGCCGGTTGGGCCACGGAGGATTGTATCGGCCATTTCGAGGGCTCGGAGAGCTTTGTCGGGTGTAAAGAGGTCGGGAGCGACGGTCATGGCGATGGGAAAATTGGCTCTGAGCTGGTAGTCTTCATACTCCTTGCCGGATCGGTAGAGATCTTTGTAGATGCCTCGGCGGTTGACGATGGCAGAGTTAACATCGTAATCACCATCGTATTTTGGGTCTCGCGGGACGTAGTAGCACCGCTCGAAATTTTCTTTGATCTTTGAAGCCCACTCCTCGAATGAGATGCTTTGACCGCTAGGAGTTTTGACACCGCCAAGATTATACTTGCCCTTGCGATGTAGCTTCGCTACCCATACAAGCGTGCTGTACGCAAGACCTGTAATCTCGACAGCAGCGCCGTCTCTAGGTGTACCAGGATAGCCTTTGCTATTGGCTCTTTGGCACTCACCCATCTTGTCCATCCAGGTACCGCAATTGAATTGATTGCCGCCGAAGATGATCCCCGTATCCCAATCAACCTTGACGTCGATCTGGAAGCCTTCGGATCTCATTTGCTGATCAAGGCCAGGACCGGCATTGGCTTCAATAAATGAAAGTCCAGTAGCATGTCTTTGCAATGCTTCTTGGACCACTTCCTCAATGGTAGAATCTTCCGAATACGCTCGATGATCATCAAAATCAAAGTATGTGTCGTCATAAGGTAGGAAGCGCCGAGCGACTTTCACCTTGAGGACGTCTATCCCTTTGGGTGCAATGTTGACGTAGTCCTGGATACATTGCAGGAAGAACCAGATGGAGTCTCTCGAATTGTATCGAGGGTTCTTTCCGTCGCCGAGCAGGTTGGGGATCATACCATGCTTGAGCACGCTAGCAAAAGCCTTGATGTGCTCTAGCGCTATCCTGAATCTGCCAGTAGCCAGGTATAGACCTCTGAGTGCAATGAAGATATCTCGTCCCCAACAGCGTGCCCAGCTGCTTGTAAAGTGTGGCAGACCTGCTGCCATACATGGAACGCTCTTGTCGGGATACAGCGATGCAGACTTCGCAAACCCCGTCATTTGAATGCTGACCATGGCCAAGCTTTGCAGGAAGCCCTGACCATGCTTGATATTGTCGCCCATCAGGTCCATGGCTTGATCCCAACATGCGCGATACGCAGTCTGGATGACTAAGGCGAAGTATCGCGGCAGCAGAAAGCTGGGAAGTCTTCGAATGGCGGTAAAACGGTCTTCCAGCCATTGAGCAGCATTATACATGGCCTTGCGGCCTTCACGCTTGGCCATGCGTTGCAGCCGGCTAACTGTCCAATCTAACGCCCATTGGCCGTCTCGCAGATGGTTGCATATAGGATGACCAAGGTCGTTGTTGCGGATGACATCCTTTAGTATACTCCACCATCCTTGCAAACCTGCATACACTAATTTGCCGTAATTTGGAATGGCGTAGACGCCGTCGTTACCGCCGAGGAAATCATGTTCTTCAGGCTCGCACCTATAGAGCACAAAGTTGAGATCAACGAGATCTAAATCCGCAAAAGCCTCTTTAGCACCGCTAGTGACAAAGCCGTCTAAGCCTTGGGCGTGCTCGGCCATCGGCATCCAGGTCTCAAACATGGCTACGCTGCCTGGCGGGAAACTTCCTGGCACAGTAATCAACGTCTCTTCGCCCTTCAATTCAATGTTCAGACCTTCGAAGTCGGAGAGCTTGCTAGGTAGTCCTTTAAGAAGGGTTTTTTCGGCACAGACTTTATTCGTAGTCTTTTCTGATGCGTCGACCCAGAGCGACCTGCTGCCCAAGAGCTTGGCTGATGAGCCAATGAGATGTACTGGAGTCAGGGCACCATTGCCGTCGCCGTAGCCTGGGAAAGCAGTATGTGCTATCAAGAAGTAGCCTCTTCTTGTTTTAGGATGGACGCGATGTACAGTGATATATTCGCCTTCGTGGTGAATGAAACTCTCATCGTATCCATCTTGGCCCATGCGTGTGTGCAGCCGATTCATCAGTTTTTTGATGCCGCCGATGCCAACGCCGCTTTCAATCTCAACCGGCTCTTCGGACGATATGGAAGTGTATGTTCGCTTCTCCTGGACAATGTTGAGTAGTCGAGGATAGATCTCATCATAGCCCATGACACTGCCCGTAGCGCACGCGCACATGTTCACCAGTGCGGCATTGGGCAATGTATCTCTGGCATCGCGCTTTTGTGCAGGCACCTCATTGTCGTGGGTGCAGTCCATGAGTAGCGCGTGTAATGGGCTTTGCTTTATGCGATGTACTTTCTCAGGCAGTGTAGCCTTATTCCCATTCCCGCCATTCATTTCGGCAACAATCCCTTCGTTCTTGGAAACCTCGTCAATTTCAAAACTGCCGATTGGTATACCTCCATTCATGTGAACGAGTCGACTGATCTCTTGGGTACTCCAGGCTTGCATGGCTTCTCGAATGAGAGCGCTAATGCCCAGTCTCTTGACGAAAATGTAGTCCATTTCCTCCGAACCAGTGAAAAGCTCTGCGAAAACTGCCAAATTTGGCCTGACTTGCCGGGCTTGGTCGAGGAGGTACTCGGCTACAACTAGAGGTGTCGAATGGCAATTGTCAATACGGAAGCCAGCAAAGTACTTGGCCATTAGACGAGTGTACTTGGTCATAAAGTCCCATAGGAATGGATTGTCCTCTGGGGAATCGCCGTAGCGTAGTTTGACGCAATCGCCCCAGACGATGACTTCTCGCCGGAGGTATGCACGAGAATCGGAGCCAGCATGATCCTTCAAAGCATTGGCAGCCCATATCCAGCCGTTGTTGACCAAAGACAGACTCTTTGGGTCGTGCTTCTTGGTAGTCTCGTTCCGGGGTAGCCTCGTGAAGTAGGATTCGATTAGAGCACTTTTCGGACCAATCGCTCCCAGCTTAGGTCCGTGATCTTCCAGCCGAACGTATTTGATGCGGTCGAAAAGTTGATCTTGGATTGTCTTGACGTCGGAGTCATATTTCTTGTAGGAGGGTTCGTTCAGCTCATTGAGAATGTCTGTGATAGATTTGAGAGCAGCCTCTCTGTTTGAGTCAGCTTCGCAGCGGCCATGTAGCACGGTCAGCAGAGCAGCACCAATGCCAGCATCAATAGTACGTCCGAATCGTGAACTCATTTCGTGGGCTCCTTCAAAGCTGTTGGCTAGCAGGGAGTCGGCTTTTTGCTTCAATGTCCAAGCCTCGACACCTTCCAAACCACCCACATTGGGGCTAAATGCCTCTCTCAGGATGGAGATCTGGCCACGCGACCAAGCATCGACAATCCGCTCGGCATCGCTCTTGACATTGACTACGTAGAATTCCCAAAGTTTCAAGGGTACTATGCAATGGTCTTTGACTCCAGCGATGACCTTGTTGAGGTCATCGACGTTTGCCAGCGTGGTGGGCAAGCCGTAGGACTTCAGTTCATTGCCAAACTTCAATAAGGCGTCGTCGAGTGCAAGAGCGGATTCTAACCAGGGGGCGGTCTCGATGTTGTACCCTGCCTCTGGGTGCTCTTCCAACCACTTACTGTTGTTGGCCGTATGATTCCAGACCACGTCGGTCAGTCCCAGCAAACCGTGCTCTCTCTCCATCGTAGCAATCAATGTGGCCACGTCCTGTTCACCGTTGGGGAAGCAAGCGAAATCAAACTTCGATTGGTCGCGTATGCTATAGGGCGAGTTGGAATCTCCTCGCTCCATCAGAGGTGTGAAATGGACCATGTTGTAGTTCCTTCCTCCAATGCCCCTCAGGTGTTTCTCCCAGTCATTGGGGTATTTACCCATGAACTTTGACACGACAGAGAAAACAGACAGGGAGTCCAATGCGAGGACAGTGTCGCCGAGGATGAGCTTGGGCTCGACATCGATGTAGTAAAGAGGTGTTCTCGTAGGCCTGGACGGCGAGAGATCCGAGATAGTGAAGTCGGAAAGCGGTGTGTATGTAATGTAGAAAGCAAAAGCTCCGGCAACGTGAATGGGAATGTCGATTTGGAGGGTTCCATTGAAGTCGGGATGAAGTCTGAAGGCCCCACTGTGTCAATCGGGCTACATCTGGGGACTTTATGTCACCCACTTAGATTGCCTGAACTTGTGACGGTCGAAGGATTTTCCAGCCTCTGGTATGTTCGCCCAAAGGCTTCCTTCCCGACACACTGAGCTGGTACCCTCAATCTCGAAGCGGATAATGTAGGCGGGGTCTGTAGGAGCAGGCATGTAGATGTATTCCTTGCCTCCCGGGATGTTCGGGGCACCATCATCGGTCAAGGGTAAGAGGTAGACTTCTTGCGAGGTACTTTTGCTTTCAGGCATAACGAATGATGCTGACGGGGTAATAGTTATAGGAAGAAGTTGGACAATAGGACTAATTCTTCACCGTTTGAGGTATGAAAGTGGAGATGATTGCGTGGCATAGGGAACAATCCAAAGGAGGGAAAGCATCTTGCACAGAGATAACGCAGCACTGCAATAAAATTAATTAGGAAAGAGCGTATGACAAGTAAACATCTTGCTGCTCATTAGGTACCTTACTTGGAGAACAACGGCGATTTCGCTGACTAAGCCAATTCTGCTCATATCGCCCTCAATGTACCACTTCTTACCGCTCCAATGCTCCATCACCCATCGTCAACGGCACCAGAATTCACGTCTTGAGCCATATAGTGATGGCTGTAAAATGGATTGATACAGCACGCGCAGGGTCGATGCTGAGCTAACAGGTGCAGGAGAAGCACGTCCCACACGTTTACAATGCTCTCCGCCTCACTGACCTTCCATGCCAGTCTTTTCGCGCAGTCCCTACCCCCAACTCCACCCCCCACCTTCCCTCAGAATGCCTCCAATCGTCCAGGGCCAAATCTTTGCTACACTTGCCGAATTCAAAATCGCCCTCCGCGACTGGGCCATTGAGCGCAATTGGACTCCCCACATCCTCGACAGTGACAGCCACCGAGTTCGTGCTGGTTGTCGTTCTTCTCCTGATTGTCCTTTTCGCATAAGAGCGAATTACAGTGTCAAGAGAGGGGATGCTAAGGTCACTACTTGCGATGACAACCATACGTGCGAGCCTGTTCAGGCCAGTGCAGAGGGAAGGACGCATCAGGATATCAAGAGGGCGGAGACTGGGAAGCTAAAATTCTTGCTGGAGGCTGTACCCAAGCTCATGACCGTGACGTTGGATACGAACATTCTGGAGATCATCGACACTGTGGAGCGCAAATATGGGCAAAAAATACCGACGAGACAGGCGCAGAAAGTGAAGTCGAATCTAACGGACAGAGTCAAAGGACCATGTCGGCACTGCCATCAGCTTGGCCACACACGAAGGCATTGTCCTCAGCTTCGAGACTCTGCTGCTGGGCCTATGACGCTCAATACGTTACAGCGAGAGCTGTCGCACTTTGCAGGTCAAGACAATGACGATAGCACTTATGCAGATGGTGGACTGGAGCTGGATTCTGGCAATGATACGGCGCCAGGGCCAACAAATTACTCGAAGGGTCAACAGCCCAATGACCAACTCCAGCCACCCTCATCGGGAGGTTACAGCCAACCATACCAAACCGGCAATGGCATACCTGTGGACCCAAATCTGGCCAACAGGATCCAAAGACTGAACTCTAGTGAAGTTTCCGTGCCAATGCAACCCGCCATCAACCAGGACAGTAGCCTGCCTGAACATCAAGGCCCGCCGCAGAATCAAGCGTCCAATCATGGACAGACTAGAGCACCGCAGGAGACCAGGCTTGCGGCTGCACGGTTGATGCAGCGAGCCGCTGAGCTGATGCAGGAGGCCGCCAGGCTGAATTTCGAAGCTGCGAGGTTGACTGTGTCCGTCGCGAGTGCAGATGCATGATTCCACTGGATCGGGAGTGGTTCTCGGTAGGACCGAGACACCCCCACATATTGCTTGAAATCCACAGAAGTGGCGCACAGAGTACAGTCCAATCGTGGGAGTCGTGAGGTGAACATCATTCTCCTTTGGGACAAATATATCCGCCCCTATAAACTGGAGACTCAACTATCTGGAGGACTTGAGCATGCCCAATGAGACGAGAGTAAGGGACGTGTCCATCCCTTGTCATGATTCTCATACTAATTATCCACGCTTTAGAAATATCTGCAAAGATGCTTGCCTGATTCCTGCTTCCAGTAATTTCTAAAGAACATCACTTCCTATCTATGCTATCGCAGAGCTAGTAGTTCGGGACTATCATAGCAAGCGGTTTGCCCAGCCAGAATGCCTTCCATGTGAACTATTATACAGGATCTTGGTGGCGATCTATTTTCGCCGTTGCCGTTGCTATTAGGTTCAGAGATGGTCCATATTCAAGACTTCATCAAATAAGCATGCAATGCAATGTCTTCTGCTTTCTCAAGATATCTTGGCTAGTCCCTCTTACTAGCCTCATTCCTGCCCTCAATTATTACATTCCCTTACCAGTTGCCAGACCCACAGTCGTATTTGTTCTTTGTACAAAATACAACCAATCCGTGCCCTTACAGCTACAACACTATACAAAATCTATATTTATCATCGAGCAACTACAGCAAATGCATACATAGCTGTCCTTTATGGCCCATGAGAGACTTCCTCGCGAATTGTAGTCCTTCGTCTGCTCAGCTAAGCCTACAATGACGCATCTCAATTAATGCTCTAGCACGACGGTGTCCAGTCCGTACTTTCAAAACCCAAATCCCCACCCACTACGTATCGCTAGCTTAGAGAAGATCTTTTGCCGCCTCTAGCTTGTGTCTGTCGTGTATGCTCTGTCGTGTATACGGGTAGTTGCTTTAAAAGTTTTAGGTTCCCCAAGACTATGACTTGGTCTATGAATTGGTCTTCGCCATGACAGTAACGGCATTCCATGAGCAACACCGTATGTACTCTAGCAACTGCGCGCCTCCGAGACGTGTCCCAACCATGAGTCGTCAACCAAGGCTGTGGGGCTCAGATTACGGTTTGACAGAGCTACTATGATTTGGGGTTGACTAGGCGAAAGTTTTGGTACTGATTGGAGCTTTACGAAAAAAGGGAGACGGGGTTGAGCACTGCAGTATATAGTGAATATCTCTATATAGACTGTCCTCTCTCAAAGACCTGAGATGGCCAGCTGTATTACACAATACGAGGTATTAGACTTGGTTTCTCCCGTATATCTTGGCAACTGCGACATCAGTATCAGAGGCGATGACGTTGGCAAAAGATCCAGTGTCACTGGACCTGCCTTGCAACATCATTGCGGTCTTTGTTCCCTACCTAGGAGGTCTATGATGCTCTGGTGTATTGTGGCTGTGAACTTCGATAATTCATGGCCCTGCTGTCAAGCTGACCGACAAGGCTTACCTCTAATCCAAGTAGTCTCTGCGCCACATCACCGTACATGGAGGGGCGAGCTAGACGGTCAGCCCCGATCCAGGCTGCCCGCGACACCGTCCTATACCTCTCGGACAAAGCTCGGACGCACTCTGCTTTGCGTGCACTCAATGCAAAGGCTATTCGGCTGTAGACTTCAAAGAAGACGAACAACATGGATTTTGGCTTCGGGTTCGGCGACCTCATCGCTGTCGGTACGCTCTGCTTGAAAGTATACCAAAGGTACAAAAGCTCACTGGGGAACTACAGAGAGCTGTCTAGCGAGGTTGGAGCTTTGCACAATGTTATCAAAGAATCAAAAGGGATATCCTCGCAGCAAAGATTGAATGCTGAGCAGAAGGCCAGGTTGGCGTTATCGAAGGTGGGATGTGAAGAAGTACTTGCCGAGCTTGGTAACTTGCTTGTGAAGTATAAGATTTTGGGGACGGAAGAGCTGGGGAAGATCAATAGGGTGGGGTTTGCGATGCAGGATCTTGATACTGTACGATTGAGATCGATTTCGAATGTGTCGATGCTTGATGCCTTTAATAATACGGAAGTGGATCCTTTAGAGGACTGTGATGGCAGACATAGCTCACTGATCCTTTTAGCGCCTCTCATGCTAGGCTCGAAGGCAAGTTTGATGGAATGATCTCGGAGAAACGATCTAGGTATCGTAGACACTCCATCGTCTCATTCGAGATAATTGATTCAATTGCTCGAGAGGATAGAGAGACGTGGGAGGCGCTTCGCAGGGAATTGAAAGAAATTGGCCTCTCCCCATGCATCATTGCAGAGAGGAAGGATTTCATCGTTGCATGGTTCCAAGACGCTGTTGCAGCGGGCAAGTTGGATGAGGACTCACTAGGAGATGACGAGTATAACGTTGACTTCGCCAACGACAATCAAGATAGTACTCCAAGTCCAAGCGATGGCGGTGCTACTACCACGACAGAAGTGTCAAGGCCCACTACCCACCAATCAGCAAGGCAGCCGAAACACAAGCCTGATTCTCGATCACGGAATGTGCGAAAGACGTCGCGGTTGCAAGTCTCCTATTTGATCAACAAATTACTATTCAGAAATAGGCTTTTTATTGAAGCTGCAGTAGCAGGAGATTTGGCGAACGTGTTGAAAATGCTTGATAAAGGAGCCGATGTTCATGCAATAACCACTTTTCGTGATGCGAAATTGACAACGTTGCATTTGATTTCAAAGCACGGCGAATTGAAAATTGCACCGCTGCTGCTTGAGAAGGGAGCCGAAGTCGATGCCAAAGATCGACTCGGTCACACTCCGTTGCATGTCGCAGTGCGATCTTGGCTGGGTCTGAACAACGCATTTCTAGACAGAGCACTTATCGGCGATGGCAATTTTCCAAGGATTACAGTAAGCTTGCAAGAAGATTGAATTAGTCCGAGGCGGTGACACTGGTACTCTTGGACGCGGGCGCTGACGTACATGAGAAAGACAACATTGGGGAGAAAGTGCTGTCAGGTTTGCACGTCCTGAAATCAAAGACAACGTCCTCCTACCGCGGATACAACGAGCACTTCGGCGCGGCTAGCAAGCCGTTCACACTCAAGCGTAGCTCTGGTCCATCATGCGCTCAACCAGATCTCAACACATCAAAAAGATAGAAATGCGCACCCGCTATGTGGAAGATGGCAGTAGCAAACCCTACCATTGGCTCTAAACAATAAGGGCTCTCAGTCACCATCTCCTAGGCCTCGCCTCCGATGCTGCCAGACTTCCAGCCGGATACCGCGATATCGATTAAGGTGGCGAGGAGAGATACTTATTGCAAGAGACTGGCTTGGTTTAGAGTTATTGAGCAAGTATCTAGTTCTGGTGAATGTAGTACCTAATCATGATGATGGTGTTCCTGAGCGGCGTCTGGTATCGAAAGCACGGGACTGAGGGCGGATTGTGAGATGTTTGGAGAATGAGTATTCGAGTACTCGTAGCAAGCCCATATTCCGAGTAGGATGATAAGGCAATTTTTTAGTGTCTGATTCCTTGCCGATTCAAGTTCTCGGGTCTCTATTCGTAGTGCCTGCAACTCTCCTCACGTCCTCATCCTTCAGCCAGATGCGAATAAGTAAAAGTTATACTGAGCTTGCTCTCATCGCATTCGCTTAAGCCATTGGCCCCAAGATTTGTAGGATTGTCGATATGCCAATTTGACCACAGCAGATGCAAGGAAAGTTCCTGATGAGGGAGAGTCTAGCATCAACGAGGTATCTTCCCACTCGAAAGTCTTGGCAATCTTCAGCCTTATCAGATTGTTGAGTGCAGACCACCGAGACCACTCATTGGTTCCTTTTCAACGGTGACTTACAGATCCCAATCGCAAGATAACAGATATTAAGCCCGATCCTACATTACATTAAAGTGCACCCCATCCACCGCTAACATAGCTACCACCACCTCATCCGCTCTACGTCGTCTTTCCACCCTCTCCGCTTCCCTCCGTATACCCTCCCCTACAAGGCAGCTGTCGACAGCCTCATCCAGGAAAATGGCCTCCCTCAGCCCTCACGAGCAGAAGCATAAAGTGACGATAGTGGGATCAGGCAATTGGTGAGCTACGGTCAGCTCCACGCCGCGGGCGCAAGCTGACATCTACTCTCGCTGTGGAGGGGTTCAGCCATTGCGAAGATAGTAGCAGAGAATACGAAAGAACACCCTGAGATATTCCAGCCAGATGTACAGATGTGGGTGTATGAAGAGGAAGTCAGCGTTACAGAAGCCTCAAAACACTATGACCCCAAATCCGAATTCTCAACCCAAAAGCACAAGCTCACGAGACTGATCAACCACTTCCACGAAAACGTCAAATACCTCCCCAACATCGCCCTCCCGGCCAACATCATCGCCAACCCCTCCCTTCAAGACTCTGTCAAGGACTCCAGCATCCTCATCTTCAACCTCCCCCACCAATTTATCGGCGGCCTCTGCGACCAAATGAAAGATTCCGTCCTCCCCTATGCCCGCGGCGTCTCCTGCATAAAAGGTGTCAGCGTTTCCTCAGAAGACATCCAACTCTTCTCCGAATCAATAGGCGAAAAGCTTGGTATCTATGTCGGTGCGCTCTCAGGCGCCAACATAGCGAATGAAGTTGCACAGGAAAAGTTCTCAGAGACAACAGTCGCCTACGATCCCCCAGCTATGGACTCGCGCAACCCAACTCCAAAGGAAGGCCGTACGCCCCAAGCTTCCCAGCTCGATTTGACACAGATAACGGAGCATAAAGACTCTAAGGGGAAGACGTCCAGAGTCCGCCTGACATCACAGCCACAAGAGCTCCCGCCAATTGACCACGAATTAATGCATACTCTATTCCACCGGCCCTACTTCCATGTCCACGTCGTCTCTGACGTCGCTGGCGTCTCTTTGGGCGGTGCTCTCAAGAATATAGTAGCCCTGACCGCCGGTTTCGTCGCTGGAATGGGCTGGGGCGACAATGCAAAAGCGGCTATCATGCGCATCGGGCTCTTGGAGATGCGAAAGTTCGGAAAAATGTTCTTCGAAAATAGTGTTCGCACTGCTACGTTTACGGAAGAGAGTGCCGGCGTGGCAGATTTGATTACGAGCTGTAGCGGGGGAAGGAATTATAGGTGTGCGAAGATGAGCGTGGAGGAGAAGATCTCAATTCAGGAAGTGGAGAAAAGGGAACTCAATGGACAAATGTTGCAGGGTGTCAGTACTGCGAAGGAGGTGTACGAATTCTTGAAGACGAGGGGAAAAGAAGGAGAATTTCCTCTGATAACCAGTACTTATCGTGAGTATTTTACTGTGTGATGTTCTCGTGGGGGTTGTGCTAACGTATTACGATAGGTATACTTGAGGGAGAAGTGAAAGTTGAGGATCTGCCAGATTTGATTGCGAAACCGAACAAGTTTGAATGATAGGAGATTCCCTAGATATCGTGCATTGGTGATAAGATATACCCAGAAAACAATGTCGCTATGGGGTTAAAGAACAAATTCGCTGTTTTTGGATGAAGTGAATGATCCAACTACCTTACGCATCTTCCGTATCTTCCACCACAAAACTTTTCAATTACCACTATCTCTTTCCAAACAATCCTTTTCCAAACAATCCTTTTCCAAACAATCTCTCACCCATCCCAGCTTCCTACCAGATATCAAAACCATCTCAACCCCTCTTCAGCTAATCTCTCTCATATCTTCGAGGTTATATCCCAGAGGTGCTCCGAATCCATCAATTCAACCTCAGTTCCAACCTCCAACTCCGACCTTCCAATCTCTAACCATTCTCCCTCCACATTTGACATTAATTCCGACCAATAGCCAACCAACCTCATCTCGTATCCATCCTCAGTCGCCATCACTCAACATCCTCTTCGCTAATATTTAAGTTTCAGCTCTCCCTCACTCTCGAAGGGTTTCATACCATAAATCTCCTAAATTCGTCACTCAAGTCTCACCTCGAACACGCCAATCTCCAGCGACTCCCACGCCCTACTTGCAACTACCCTCCCAAGATTCGACGCCTCTGCGGCTCTCTTTCCAACAAAGCTCATCTCGCATCCATCCCTAGGCGCCATCACCCGCCGTCCTCTTCGGTACTAAGCCGGCTTCGGCTGTCGTACAGCTCTCGACTCCGCAGGCATGACACCGGCAGAACGACGCCGAAATGTAAACAGCATGCCTCGTAGCAGCAACGATCCAAGCACTCCCCCCGCCCAGTCTGCCGCCCCAAGCTCTGCAGGCAACGGAACGAGCACGGGTGCTACCTCCCAAACTAGTGGTACACCAAGGCCGGGTATTCCACGGACTGCAGATACGAGTTCTGTGACGAAGAGGAAGCGTGGAGAGCCCATGTTCGGGATTGCTGCGAGTGGGAGCGGGATCGCTGCACGGACTAATGTTACTGGCTCCTTATCGAGGAAGGATGGTACGCAGGGAGACAGGGATGGTGGCGAACGACGGAGGATAGATGCGAATGCACAGAACAAGGATAGTGCTGTGAAGAGGATAAAGAGGGAGGAGTCTGTTGTGGCGACGGAACCCAGGGAGCTGAAGGGTGAGAGGGATGTTGTAGAGTGAGTACACCGTTCAGAGCGTAGGAAATGATGCTAACGATCGTTTACAGCTCTGACTACGACTCAATCACATTCGTCTACATCGGTCCAGAAGTCAAGAGTTTCGGCATACACAAAGGACTACTGCTCAAAGCCTCGACATTCTTCAGAGGCATCTTTTCTGGCGAATACAAGCCCGAAGCAGGGGCCAAATCCGAAGACGCCGTCGAGATCATGTCATACGATGATGGCTCGAAGGCCATCACCCTTCTCAACGAAGACCCATCAATCTTCAAGCGGTTCAACGACTGGCTCTATACCGAGAAGGTCACCACGAGAGCGGAGACAGCGAGAGATTTGGTGTGGAACGTGATCGTCGATACCTACATCTTCGCCGTACGCCGCGGTATCCCCCGCCTACAAAACTCCTGCATAGACGTCGCGATCAGAAAGATTGAGGCAGGCGGTTTGTTTCCCAGCCAAGCGATCATCAACCCGCTCTGGAAAGTCACTGGCGCAGTCTGGCCTTTGCGCAGGCTGTTCTTGCAGTTGTTCGCTGTGAAGTGTTCTTTGAAGACTGCTTTGGCGAATAACCAAGGTTATTGTCAGCGCTTCTTGCATGATTTGGTGATCATTCTTTATGAGATGAAAAGGAATGGGAAGAATGGGGGCGAGGTGGACTTTTGGAAGGTTAGAACGATGTGGTATGTCAATAAGGAGGACAATCCAGTGGCGGTTGACTAAGGAGACGGCAAAGGAGCGGTCTGGAGGCATAGTAGAGGGGTTTCTCATCGGAGGTTTTGAGAAGGCAGGGCCTGATTTCTGAAGCGATGACTATGGTTTTGTGAGCTTCCCATATACCTCATCCAGGCAAGTTTCACCGCACGTATAGCAAGCTCGAACACTTGCTTTTAGATAGCTCTTGCAGCAAGATCTATATCTAGCATCCAGCCTTCAATACACATCGACCGCAGAGCAAACGCCCATCATCTCTCCCCACATACGCATGACCGTTTTCCTCCGTACCCCAATCTCTCCCCTCAACCACACTATCTCAGCCTCCTAGCTTCTCTCTCCGATTCCAGCAGGCACAGGATATCGTCTTCACGTACTGTAAGAATTCCACTTATTAGCCTTCATTTAATCAAAACCAGGCATCGACCATCCAACCTAGTGGAAAAGGTAGGAAGAGAGGGTAGCCGTACCCGGGCCCTTAACATTACGGATGATAGACCTCGTAGTATCATCCATGAACTCGACACGGACTTGGGTCACGCCTCCTCTCGAACCTATCGTACGTCATCAGCCTCTACGTTTTCTCATTCCAGCGCCCAACTCTCCAAAGATCCTATGCAAAGCCGCAAGCGAAGAATTTGACAAGGCAAGAGGGGCGTACCTGTGCGGCCGAGCACGCGGGTCACTTTGACGAGCTTGACGGGGATCTTGCCGGCGTCCATCTTTGCAGGCCTTGTGTGTTGCGCTGTAGAGGCTTCGGGTGGGTTTGTCTTGGGTGTAGAGATGGAGTGTGGAAAGATGTAGCTGCGTCGTAGATTTCGTTGTCGCGGTTTGGAATGCGAGCAAAGTTTGTGGGCGAGATGCTGTGCCAAGGCGCTAAGATCAGAAGGTAGGGCTGAGGTGGGATCCCTGGAAAATCATGTACATATCCACCGTGGTTTTTCCAAGCATCTACCGGTGTCACGCTTTGCCATTGGGTCTGCTTGGGCATACTCGCGGCTATTTTATACTCCATAGATTGATCATTGAGAGCTGTTCGAGCTTCAAAGCTCGATTCTCGGCGCACAATGGATCTCGTCAACCAGTGAGTCATTCCCATCACTCCCCCTCAAGTCGGACCCTCACACTGCCAATTGCCCAATGGCTAACACTCATCCAAGCCTAGAGGGTCGTCTTCTCTTCGCCGTCCCCAAGAGTGAGCACCCAAATATATGCTCTGGCTCTCACGGAAACAATTGCTAAGTCCCTTCCCAGAGGGCCGACTTCAACAAGCCACCCTTGACCTCCTTGCCGGCTCCGATATCCAATTCCATCGTGAAAATCGCAAAGACATTGCTCTCGTCAAGAATCATGATATCGCTCTTGTGTTCCTTCCTGCAGGCGATATCCCGATGTTTGTGAGAAAGGGGAGGGTCGATTTGGGAATCACTGGAGGAGATCAGGTGGCGGAGCATGAGGCGAAACTATTGCTTAAAAGGGAAGAGATGAGCGGGGATGGGCATGAGGATGGAAAAGTGGATATAAGGGGCGTGGAAGAGGTGCTGAAACTGGGGTTTGGGAAGTGTAGGTTGCAGGTGCAGGTGCCGGAGAAGGGAAAGCTACAGACACCCAAAGAATTGGTTGGGAGGAATGTGGTGACTAGCTTCGTGGGGCTGACTGAGCAATATTTTGCAAGGTTGGAGGGGCAAGAGAAGGGGATGACGAATGGGGATGTCGCGGAGCCGTTGACAAAGCGGTTGAAGACGCAGATCGAATATGCTGGAGGGAGTGTAGAGGCGGCTTGTGCGCTCGGTGCGGCGGATGGAATTGTTGATCTTGTTGGTATGGGTCCAACCGTCCTTTGACTGTGGGACGAGAATGCTAACAAGTTTTAGAATCTGGAGAGACGATGAAAGCGGCTGGCCTAAAAGCCATAGACACAGTTTTCGAAAGCACAGCCGTGCTCATAAAATCAAAACACACTTCAAATCAAAAACTCGTTGACATGATCGCTAGGCGGATAAGAGGCGTTATAAGTACTTCCACCATATCCTTTCCCATATCTCCACTCCAAACGCCGTGCACTTCACTAACAAATCGACAAGGTGCACAGAAATACGTCCTCTGCCAATACAACATTGACCGCTCCTTCCTTGAAGGAGCCACAGCCATCACACCCGGCAGACGTGCCCCTACTATAACAGCACTTGAAGACCCGACCTGGGTAGCTATTAGCTCGATGGTGCTGAAGGACAGCATAGCTAATGTGATGGATGATCTGACGGTAGCTGGTGCTACGGATATCTTGGTGTTGCCGATTACTAATTCGAGAACTTGATGAGAAGAATAGAATTCACTACTTTGCGGTATGCTGAGAGTCGGAAAGGCTCTAAACTTATAAAACACTACTTAACGGCCTTTAGCTACTTGCTTAGAGGGGGAATCTTGATTGCTCCAATAGAGACCAGAACCAAAGACAGGATCTGACGGCGGTACAATCTATGAAGCAGCCTTCGGAGTATATTGGTGTCTGTATTACAAGATAAGGTAGGCCTACACACAGCTTTGCAGACCACAAGAGTGGCAGGACTCATCGAGTGAATATACCGCGGCACTCTAATTTTTGCGACACAAAGACCAAGCAATCAACCACGATCTCAGTCATTATAGCTGCAGCTCGTGCGCTTTCTTGTCCAGGTCTTTGCATCGACTACAGGTCTCAAGCCAAGTCTAACAGAAGTACTAAGACAAGATTATTGTGTGATTACTGCGATCCTTTATACATGAGAATTCTGCCTGCAACAAATGAGCCTGAAAAGTCAAAATGCGCTGGTAGGAGAGACCGAAGCGAGATAGTATAAGTAGCGAGCAAAACATGTGGAAGATGAACAAGACCACAATACTAAGCACCGACCTTTCCATTGTCAACCTCCCACGCGACATTGTCCATACACCTACTAGAAGATTCTAACTTCTAAAAACGAAATCTGATTCAATATGCATACAAACAATTCAGCGAAAGTATGAAAAAAGGCTCTTCGCGACCACCATCCCCACCCTCATGCCCTCGCCACCACAAACCCAAATGCCCTACCCTTCACCCTCTCACCCACCCACTGCCTCACTCTCAACCTCCGGCCTCACACCCACCCCTTCCGCCCTTAACCAGCGACCTCCGCCGCGCCAGCTTCGACCTCCCTGACTTCTACATCTGGTACACGCCTCACTTGCCAAATCCACTAAACGGCTGTCATCCTATCCTAGGACCGCAGAAGAGGACCTGCAAGATACGGAATCACAGCCAAGGAAGGCACCGAATAAATTGGCAATGAAATTTGCCCACGCCACCCCTCCTCAAAGGCCAGCGCGCGATAACTTGGTAAGTCCCTCCTCCCACCACTTCCGACAACGGGGATCCTTGTCGCGCGAGATCCAAAGTGCCCAGTACCATGTCCCGAGGAGATCTGCCGCGCAGTCGGCGCTGCGTTCCGTACGCGGGCTTCTTGGGGAGAGGGTCGTGGAGTGTGGGGGAAGATTTGCGTTGGTTGAGCCAGGGGCGAGGGGGAGTTTGGTGGTGAGGGGGGTGGTGGTGGGGGATAAGAGTGGGGGAAGGGAGAAGAGTGGGGAGATGATGTGGGAAGTTGAATAGAGAGAGACGAGGGGATATACGATACGCCAAGCAGTGGATGGATTTTCAATCATCAGTTGGCTTTCGAGATGCGAATCTTGTAACACGATGAATGTTGCTACTTACACCCAATAGCATGCCTGCTTGTGTAGCCTCAGGCGCCTGACATAGATTCCATCGTTATCGTCATTACCGCCCCCTTCGTCCACCAAACTGATGTCCTCTGTGGATGAGTAATGCTCAACCCCGTCGCACGGCCAGGATCTCAGAGCTCATGCTATCAGATTCGGTGCTGCTCTCTGTTTCATCATCTTCGTCCTCCCCTACGTAGTTTCCACCACGCAGCTGCGGCGCTATCGGAATAGGCACATTTCTCGCGGCAGTCTGGGAGTTTTGTCTAGCTTCGCCGTGGCCACTGTTTGGCGTTGGGCGGACGAGGGAGATTTCGTCTTGTTCCTCGTTTTCGGAGTCCTTGATTTGAGGTTGTACTTCGTCGTCGCTGCCATCCTCTAGCCCATCACTGGCTTCATGATCTCGATTTTGCTCTGCTCGACGCACGACGAGGACTTGTGAGCTCATACTATCAGACGATGATGGTGACTGTGATGCTTGTGAGATTGAATTTCGAACCTCGCGAACCCTTTGCTTAGGAGACGATGAAGCTCTCTTTAGGGTTAGTGATAGTGAAAGGGGATCGTCGCTTTCAATTTCATCGTCGGTCTGGGGCCAAGGCAGTAAATTTTTGTCCGGTGGTCGCTTTGGGGAGCTGGAGGTACTTTTGTTGGCCGTTTTTGCGGCGAGAATGGGAGCGACTGGTAGCTGCTTTGGCGTTGAGCGCGGAGCGAAGTAGGCGGTAATGTCTTTGGGACTCGAGATACGTTGGGGGCCAAGCCTGCGCGCTTGGGATATTGGTGGAGCGTTGTTGGTGGCAGCCTTTCCTGAAATGTTTGATTCTGATTCAAGGGAGACTTTCCTTTTGTTGTTTTGGGTCGGTGGGCTGATGTCTGGTTTTGTCCGCACCTCAGAGATGGGTAAGCTTGAAGAAGAAGACGACTGCAGTCTGGAATCTATTGCCCCCTCTAGCCGTTTGCTGGGGTTAGGCCTCGATCCGTGCGGGAAGTTCGGCGTCATGCTGAGTTTTCTGGGCTTGGACTTGTTGGGGGATACTGCTTTGATGGGTGAGTCTGAGGTTGGCACAAGATGATGATCTTGATGAGGCTTCGAAGTTGGTCTTGCCGGTATCACTGTAGTTGGCGTAGAGAACTCGACACCTATAGGTGGTGTTCTCTGCGCTGGCCGTGAAGGATGTGAATGCGTCGCTTCTGGTGGCGATGTTCTAGCGGGCCGTGAAGGATGCGCGTGCAGGTTCCGAGGCGGGGTGGACGCAGCGCCCACCAGAGAATCTGATGATGAGTCCGATACTGCACTGCTATCGCGTGTGCTGTTAGGGAGGAATCGTCGGAGAAGAGCTTCCCTCTCGGCTTCTGCATTGTATGTAGCTATTACATCGACGTCTTCGATCTCGTTCTCGCTTCGGCTCTTGCCGCCTTTGGTTTCGTCCACCTCGTAGCTTGGAAGCTTGGGCGATCGTGATTGAGACGGGGACATCGCACGCTCCTGCTGCGGAAGGCTTTTGCCTTTTAACGTCTGCTCTGATTGTGCGAGTGGAGAGGTAGTGTCCATGTACAAAAGACCACTGGACACCTTTCGCCTCTTGGGAGATGGACCAAGTTCATCAAGCGATTGATCCCCTGAGGTCGTGACTTCCCGAGAGGTTGCTTCATCATGACCTTCTTCTATAGGTTCTAGCCCACTTGCTTGCATCATAGAGTAGGCAGGTATTCTTGATGGTAGCTCGGGCTCAGATTCGGCCTCTGAGCTTTCGGATGAGGCTCTCTTGGGTGATTCTTTAACGGTAATTGGCCTCTCTTGGCTTGGCTTGGGGCCATTGAAGGCTGGAATTACAACAGCAAACTTCCTCGGTCTACCTGGTGGCCGCTTGACTGCGTTCGTTGGTCCAGGTGTGAGAGATACCTCTCGTGAAGTATCATCGCCAAGGTACTTCTTCGGTCGTCCTGGTCCCTTCTTAGGGGGTTTCAAAGCATCTAATCTGGCTTGCTCTTCCTCGCGGTGATCCTCGGCAAGGAAGTCCTCATTTTCGAAACGCTCCAATTCGGCGGGAGTGACATGGTCGAGGATCTTTGCTAGAGGTATTTCAACGGGATCTTTAGTGACGATACCGCCGAACTTCGTGCCGATTACGAAGATGATGTTGCCATTTCCGAGTACGAAACGGCTGACGATGACTTTGCGCCATTTACTGCTGTGAATGCCATTGGAAGCTGGAATTAGTTGGCTGTTCTGGACAGGAGGGCGTTGTGATTGTGGTACGTATCGCGGTTTGGCTGGGACGAAAACCTGCGATTCTTAATAGAGTGACTAGGAAGTGAAAGCTATACAATGGTGTCCCTTGATCTAAGGTTGCCAATAGAAATAGTACATACATGTTTTAGTTTTCTGATTCCAGGTAATGATGACGAGTAAGTAGTTGATGAGAGGAATCGGTTCCTTTTAACGTTTGTCGGGGCGGCTTTGCGGGGTGATCGGCCCCAAACTTGTTGGACGAACTCATCGAACCTCAAGTCTCGTATACGGTCGCCTTGGATCGCTTTTAAGGGTGAGACTGTCAGATAAATATATTAATGACTTGCTGGTATTAATAAGAGCTTCAGAGTCATGGACTACTCACCTGTAGTATTGTTCATGGTTGTTTGTCGCGGGTTTAAATGAATTTGAGTAATAAAACAAAAGAGATTTAGAGACGATATTTAAGCTTTAGACTAAGATTTTTACTAATTTTAGAATATTATAACTTGATAATCTAGCGAGATAAAGAATTATCTTATTTAATAAGTTTAATATAGAATATAATATTGTAATATAAAGTAGTCTCGATAATTATTCTATTTCCAATATTCTTTTTAAATATTAAATTTCCGTCTTATTATCTTTATCTATAAAAGTATAATCGAGTCTCAAAATTTTAGTTTATTAAGAGTATTTAGACTATTTTATAAATACTCCCGAGGTTTAAAATATTACGATTATACTCGTTTTCCTACGATTTATATCTAATAAATTTATATTAAATAAATTTATATTAAATAAATTTATATTTAATAAACTACGTACTACTATACCCGATTAAGCCTAGTATACCGCTGCCGCTATAATATTTCTAAATATCTTAATATATATAGAATTTATTCTTTACTCCCTAGTTAGTTATTTTATTTAATATATTTATATATTACGGTTTCGCTATATTTCTATATAATTAAATCTAATTAGGCTAACGTGCCTTGGCCCTAATTTAATTTCTAGTTTATAAATACTTTTATAAAACTCCTATAATTAGAATTCTATTTAAACTACGGTTATTATATAATTCCTATATTTTCTAAATTTTTAATATAATTCTAACTATTCTTCTTCGTTAATAAGTAAAGAAAGTTATATTAGAAAGTAGTTATAGTTTTATTAATACGAAAAGCGGAGTATATTATAATATTTATTAATAATAACTTATAGAGAGAGAGCGCCGTTAACGAAGGGGATAATTATAATTAATATATACTCTTTATACTCTAAACTCTTATCCTAGTAAGATTTAATAAAGTTATAGAAAATATAACGTAAAGAGTAGGCCCGAAGAGTTTAGGTTTTAGATCCGCCTTAATATATTAATAAAATAATACTTAGAGTTAAACTATTCGAGATAATAATATAAATTAATAAAGATAACTTATTCTTCCTTTATAAAATTCCGATAAAGATAAATAAAAAGAAGATAATTAAAGTCCTAACTAATATACTAAAGAACGAAATACTAGAATAATATAAAAATATATTATCGAGCCTAGTAAATATAATAATAAATTTATTATTTATAATAATAATAGAAAAGAATTTATATAGATAATAAATAATATAGAGCTCGCCGAGAGTTTTAATACTAATTAGGGCCTATAATATAATATTATCTAAAATATAACTAGTAATATAACTATTTTTAATAAATAGAATAATAAAATAAATCACGATTATATAGAGAGTAAATCGAATAAATTAAGTTTAAAGAGGTAGTTTAAACTAGTTATAATTTAACTATTAAATAAATAAATAGAAGATACTCGGATATAAAGTTTAAAAAATTAATATTGATAAAAAAAACGAGATTTTAAAAAGGAGGTATAAAAATTAAAAAAGTATCCCTATAAAAAAACTCGATTTATAGACGACTCTAATAATAGCGATAATAATTTAAAAGTCGATAATAATCGACGATATACGATTTTTAATTTAACTTCGTTTTTTATACTCCCCGATAATAATAAAAAATACCCGGAAGTCTCTATATTCTTTAAAATATATAATAGAATTTAATAGAATAACTAGAAAATATATTTAAATTTAAAATTCCGTTAAAGTACTATTCTATTCCTATAAAAGAAAGATAAAATAGACTATATCCGAGACTATTATAAATTAATAACCTTCGATATTATTAAAACTCGTACGGACCCTATTTTTATTAATTTTTATTTTACGACGAAAGAGATAATAAAAGAACTAGATAATATATTCGATAAATATAATTAAATTAAAAAAAATAGATATAGACCTTTATTACCCCTCGTTCGGAATAGGCGTAAAGAGACGTAACGAATTATTTAATAAATTCTTTATATAGTTCTTAATAGCGATCGCCTTATTATAGTTTTCGGATATTTATAAAATATCTAATTTAAAGTAATTAGTAACCGAGTATTTAAAGTTAAAAATATTCGATAAATTTATATATACCTCGTTCCGCGAGTTTATAAAATATTTTCGATAGTACGAGTTTATTATTTATATTATTAAAGTTACTATTAATTCTATTAGGTATATTATTAAACTAGTAGCCTCTATCGCCTAAAACCCGTTAATACTATAGATACTCTTATATTAAAAGAAGATAATAGTAGGAATAACTATTAAAATAATAATCGCGGTAATAATTATATTATAAAATAGTAGTATATTATATACGCCTACGCCCCGCTAAAGGCGCTAGTATATTATATATATTTATACTCCGCTACCTCTATAATATTATTATTTATCGATATAGGGTTCTAGTTTTAATATCGCGGGGTTTTAACTTTTAATAATTCTATATTAAATTAATATTCCCCCATTTTATTAAAATTCTTAGAGATTACTTTTATTATTAATTTAGAATTTAAAAACTACCTAGTAATAAACCCCGTAATTATTTTACGTTTTTTATATTATTACTAAACCGCTAGCTCTACGCTAGTAGTTTTAAATATTATAGTTTTAATCTTTTAACCTTTTTAAGGAAAAGACTTATTATTATTATAATATCGAGTTTAACCTCGGGATATTTAGAAGAATTTAATAATAATAATATTAGTTAAACCCCCTCTAACGACCCCCGTCGTAAAAATAATAATAAATTCGAAGATATTATTACTCCCGAAAAGATTTTAGATATATAGTTTAAAATTATTAAAAAAGAAAATCGTCGGCTTAAATAATAATATAAATTAAAAGTATTATAAATTAAAAATTAAAAACTATATAATCTTATTATTTTTATACCCGCTAGCGGAGTATTAATAGAATTTATTATTTATAATAAAGATCCCTTAATTATTATACTTATTAATAAAATAATAATAAATTTAATTATATTTAGTAGAGATATTTTTATTAAAACGAAAATATTATACCTAGATAAAATACGTTCTTATAAAAGTACGAGCGAAGGTAAATATTTATACTAGTTCCGCGATATAAATATTAAATTTTTAATTAGTCCTAAATATTTTACTACTAATTATTTAAAAATTATATATTATATAGACTCGTTAGAAAATAAATCTTTAACGTAGTAATATAAATACTACGATTTATATAATTTAGTTAATATTATATTTAATTTTTCTAAAAAGTTTCTTCTTAATTTAATAATAAATTTAATTAACCGTTATTTCTTTATTTATAAAAAATAAGAGGAAGTTAAATAATAATTTATTTAAAAGATATTATTATTTAAGGCCTATTTTAAAGAGATAAAGACTTAATTACTTTTATTTTCGAAAGAGTATAAAGTAAATTTCTTTTCAATTAAATTTAAATTTAAATTTAAAAATAAGATCTTTAATATTAATAGTATATTTATTTAAAGGAAAGAAACTCTTACTTAGGTTATTATATAAAAAATGAATCTAGAATATATATAATTAATAGGTAGTTTTAATTTTAATTCGGGTTCTTAATTAAAGAACTTTAATAAAGGAAAGTTTATAATAAACCGAATTATTAAACCTAATACCGGCGATAATATTAAATAAATATATTTAAAAAAAAAGAGTAATAAATATAAAATTAATATTATTAATTCTTTATATAATAAATTATTTATTAATATTATAGAACGGAAGATTATATTAAACTTAAATATCCCGACCTAAATAAACTAGTTATATATCTCGGCGCGATATCGGTAAAAAATAATTAAACCTAATTTACGCCTCGGAAAAAAAGTAAAAAAAATAATTAATAGAGATATACTCTTTTATTCTTTCTAAAAATTTGATTACTCTTTAAAATAAAATTAAATAACTTATTACCTTAATTAACTCTAAAGTATAAATTAATTTAATTTTATAACGGTTCGTTATTAAAAATAATTTAAAACTTTATAATACTACTTTATTATTAACTAAAATAATTAACGGGTAAAATATATATTACTATAATACGTATTAATTAAACTATTAAATAATCGATAGTTAAAGTTAAGGGCGTAAATATAGTATTTTATTTTATATTTTAAATTTTAAAAATTTAGATATTATTCTAGGTATATTTAAATTACATTAATTAAAAATATTAATTAATTCTAAAGCGGATTAATAGCGGTTTAAAATTAACTCTAATAATTTATAAATTAAAGAACCGGCTAAATTTATTAATAATTTTAAAAATAAACCGAATATATTCGCGGTTATATATATTATAGTAATATAAAGTAAATAGGAAGAACTTCCTAATCTAAAGATTCCTAGGGAATTTATAAAGTTTTATAATATTTTTTTTAATAAAAAAGCGAGTACCTTATTTATTTTTAAATAAAGAGATTATATTATTAAAATAAAAATTAATAAAGAACTACTCTATAAATTTCTTTATAATTTATTTTAAACTAAATTATCGGAGTTACGACGTTATTTAGAATCTTTACTTTATAAGAGTTAAATCCGTTATTTAATATCTTTAATTAAAATACTTGTTCTTTTTATATCTAAAAAAAATAATAAGTTATATTTTTATATAAATTATTAAAACTTAAATATAGTAATTATTAAAAATCGATACCCGTTACTTTTAATTCACTAAAATATTAGACCGTTTATATAGTTTTAAAATCTTTATAAAGTTAAATTTTAAGGATATTTATTATAGAATTTAGATTAAAGAAGGCGATAAATAAAAAATTATTTTCCAAATTTATTATAGTTATTTCGAATATTTAATTATACTTTTTAGGCTCGCTAATATACCGGCGATATTTAAATTTATATTATCTATATATTTATAAATTTAGTAGATATAATATATATAATATATCTAGATAATATCCTAATTTATAATATTAATCCAGCGGAGTATCAACGGTATATTAAATAAATATTTAAATAATTATATTAATTCTAGTTATTAATTAACTTTAAGAAGTACGAATTTAATACCGAAATAGTCGAGGTTTTAAATTTTATTATATTTATTAATAAAGTAATTATAGACTCGGAATATATTAAAATTATTAAGGAATAACCTTAACTAAAAGTTTATCGGGAGGTATAAATCTTTTTAAGTTTTATTAACTTCTATAGGTAGTTTATTTATAATTATTTTAATATAATTATATCGTTTACTAGCCTATTTAAGAGTAGTAAAATAAAAATAAAAATAAATTATTAAAATAAATAAACAGCGCCGCGGAAGTATTTTAGATTTTATAAAATATATTTATAAACGCGCCTTTTCTACGCTATTATAATCTAATTAAATAATTATATATAGAGACGGATACTTTTAACTTTAACTTTAATTTATATTATTATAATAAAATAAAAATAGTTATTAATATTTTATAATATTCTAGTCGCGGAAATTAAATCCCTTAGAATAAAACTATAAAACTTATAATTAAGAATTACTCGCTATTATAATAGTAATAAAATAATAATAATACTATTTGAAAATTAGCCCTCATTATATTAAAATCTAGACTAATTATAATAATTTAAAGAATTTTATAAAATAAAAGGAATTAAACTCTAGGTAGGCTCGTTAAATATTTAAATTAACTATTTATAATTTTAAAATCTTCTATCGGGCTAGAAAATTAAATTTTATTAATATATTATCGCGGTATTTTAATTATAAAGGAGTATCGCCGTTAAATATTAAATTATTATTAATACTTTAGAATAAATTTACTCTTTGGATTAATAGTTAATTATCGGGAAAAAATAAAGAGATAAAAATAATTATAACCTCTACTTTTTAATTTATAAAATTAAAAGTAATAATTTTAAAACGGGATATTTATAATATCTAAAGCCGTTAATATAGAGCTAGTAATTTAATAATAATATAAAAAATATAAAATAATTATAAAATTTATTATTAAGTAGTTTTTAAATCCTAGATTTAATAATAAAACTAATTTCTAAAGATTCTAATAAAACGGGGGAATATTAACTCGATATAGAATTATTAAAAATTAGAACCCCGCGATATTAAGGCTAGAACCTCGTATCGATAAATAATAATATTATAAAAGTAGCGGAGCGTAGATATATATAATATACTAGCGCCTTTAGCGGGGCGTAAATATATATAATATATTATTATTTTATAATTACCTCCCTCTTTAAGCCCTAGTCCCTAGATACTTAAATATTTTAATTAAAAAATATTTATTAAAGGAAATAAGAGAAAAAAGTTATTTAGTATAATAATATTATTATATAGTAACTTAAATATAAGATTATATATTTAATCCTTTAATACTTATAGTACTAGTTACGGAATAGTATTTAATTAATTAATCGAAGTTTATTAAAAAATCTTTAAACGCCTTAAAAGAAATAAGAGAAAAAAGTCTTTAAATTTATACTATCGGTCCTATAATATTAATATATTATACTAGTCGCGGAATATTACGAAACTATTTTTTATAATACTATTATATAATATTAATAGTAGAAAAGTAATACTACTAAACTACCTCTACTATATAATAATACTAGTATAGTAAGTAAATAATATATTTATAAAATTATCTCTATAGTATTAATATATAGTAATAATAGTTAATTAAATAATATTTCTTTCGTCTCTATAATATTATTATATATAATAATAACGGAGCGAAATAGTATATATTATCGTTCCTATAGCGCTTGTAGTATTTATAGTAAATATAGTATATTAGATTATTCCTATAATATTTATAATATTAGTAACGGAATAGTAATAACTACTCTTATTATATACTTCTATTATACTATAAAAATACTAGTAATAAAGTACTATATATAAATAGTATAGTTCTAATATTATACTAGGAGATTAGTAATAATATAACTATTATAATAATAATTATATTTATTAATAAAAGCTAGGTAGCGGAGTAGAGGCGCGTATCGACGTATTATAATAATAAGGTATTTAGCGCGACGGTTTATTATTAAAATAAACTCGCTCGTTTATTTATTTTCTCTCTTCGTAACTCCTTTAGTTTTTTATATATATTATTACTTTAGCTTTATAATAGCGTTCTAGTATTATAACTAATATATAAATAATATTCTCGTTATATATAGTTTTCTTCTAACTCTATAAATAGCTCTTATTTACCGATAATATTAATTTATTTATATTAATTATTTTAGTTATAAATATATTAATAAATATAATTAGTCCGCTATTAGCGCGACTACGTAATATTAATTATAATAGTAGTTTACTACGCTTTATAACTCCTTTATTAAATCTATTTTTATTAATTTAATAATAATTATATTCGAGGTACGTCCCCTCTTTATATACTCTATTATATTAATTACTACGGAATCGACTATTATATAAAGGTAAATTATAACTATAAACTCTAAAGTAATATATATTAATAATAATAAATCTCTAAACTTTTCCGAAGGAAGGTAAAGAGGTTTATATATTAATATATTTATATCGGTAATAAAACTCCTAAAGAAGAATATAAATATAATTTAATAAATAAAGAAATTACCTAATAATATAAAATATATAATAAAACGGTAATAATTAATAGGTAAATCTTTATTATAATCGCTAATTTATAGAATTAATTAACGGCGGCGAACTAACGTATTAAGGAATTAAAAATAATAAATAAAATTCTCGAAAAAGAGATCGAGAATTTCTATTAATATAAACGGGACCTAGAGAGTCCCGAGGAAGATAATATTTTTAAAGATTATACTAGGGAGACTATATTTTCTTTTAATAATTCCGATAGTAACTAAATCTTTCGTGCGATATAATAATAATATTTTTTTCTTAAATCGGCGCTAGTTAAGTTTACCTAAATATATTATTTAATAATATATTCTAAATATTTATATAGATTATCTTTAAAGTAAAGGTATTTTTATAAATATAATATCTTATCGCTATCGTATATAAATAGTTTAATAATAATCGAATTTAGTTATATTTTAAAACCGTATAATAAGATTATAAATATAGAGGAGAATATCCGTTATATAAATATTAATATAAAAATAATAATATTTACTTTTAATATCGGTTTCGTTTATTATACTTTATTATTTTATATAGTTAAGTAACCTCTTTAATTATATTTATATATTTATATTTACTACCCGCCTATTTAAAGGCTTTAGTTAGTTTATTAATATTAATAAACTCTTATATATATCCGTCCGTTATTCAAATTACTAAAGTAGTATAAGATAATTCTATAATATCTAATACTACCGTTAATTTAATTAATAATATATATTTTTTCGAATTCGTAACTAAAGCCTTTAAATTTGTATAGTTCGATAAACTCGTAGGTCGCGGTCTCCGCGTAGGAGAATATTATAATATTTTTCGTAACCTCGATATTAATAATAAATAGTTCGAGTCCGTTTCTAATCGAGCCGGGGTTAATAAATAAAAAGAATTTATAAATATTCTTTTAATCGGTCACGATATTAATCGAGCGGATATCGAATAAAGAATTTACGATATATAATACGCGAAATAAGAGTTTAGACTATTTAGATAGCGAGTTATATTTTAGGTAATATAATTAAAACCGGAGTCCTTTTTTAATTATCGAGGAGTTAATAAAATAAACTAAAGAGGTAGACTACCTAGGATAGTAATAATAGGTATAAATACCTCGATCTAATTATAAGAGGATAATTATTTAACGTTAATAATTAATATTAAAAAAAAGTATTAAGGTTTAGGAGATCTAGGCGAGAGATCTCGATTAAAGTAATAAATATTATTATTAAAATTAATATAACGTTAACTAGCTAATCTAGAGATACGGTAAAAAAATTAAGAATAATTATTTCGATTTAAGGTTAAGGGTTAAATCTAGGAATTAAAGAAAATAAAAGCGAAAATTTTTATCTAGTTTAATTCCTTCTTTTATTTATATAATATTATCTCTACGACCCCTTTAATTACGGCGGATAAATTATAAAGATATTTCGTTTTTTAACCTCGATAATATTTTTAATAAAGAATATAAACTAGTAGAGTTTATTATAATATAAACTAGTTTAAAATTATATTTATTTAAACCTTATTTATTACCCGTTTATTATAATATAAAGCGAGTAAAGAGAGGGAAATAAAAGGATATTTAATAATAAAAATAGAATAATATAAATAGATATTAACTTTACCGAAGCGATTTATAACCGAGTAGTAATTAATTATTAAAGATAACGAATCTAGAAAAAATAGTTTATAACTAGTTTAATAATTTACGCGGTTTATTCCGTTATAATTAGTTTTATTAATACTCCTATACTAGATTATAGTCAATTAATATTTATTATTTAATAATCGGTTTTAATTAAAACCTCTAACGGACTCTTATCTTTACGTATCGAACTATTTAGGATAATTTTTATATTTACTAACTCCCAATTAATCGATTTATAAATTTAAACGCCTTCGTTTTAAATTATTAATTTATTATTAAAAAGAAGTAAAAGTTATTTATATAAAGTAGTAATACGAGTTAATAAAACGAGTTTAGTATAAATAATTATTTACGGGCCGGCCGCGCTCGCTAACCTTCCGACTAAGTATACTATTATATACTTAACTTTAAGCTTCTCCTAATCTTCTAGATAAAATAGTATTTAGAGAACCTCTTCTAGTGACGCTGATGACCAACACTTCGTATCATGCCTCCTAGAACATGTACAACCTCAACTCCCTTGATCGAAATACATCCGACCTTTAAGCATACATAATGAGCTTGTGTTAGAAGAAGAGGGTGATGAGTATCTTTACCTGGACATGGTGAGATTTACCATGGCTTCGAAAACAGTGAAAAGCCTGAAATGGACACAGCCTATGCTCGATGACATTTCAGGTGCCAAGACTTGGGAGAAAGTCGAGCAAGGTATGCGGAGGATGTTCGTTAAAGAAGTGCTGGGTAAGTTGCCAGTCATGCAGCATTTCTTGTTCGGAAGTCTTGTGCCAGCAGCAGAGGGGATGAGTAAGGATACTCTCAATGATCTAGCGCCCGAGAGCGAGGAAGAGGAAGGTGGAGAGCTTGGGTTGGAGAAAGACGGTGTCAAGCATATGCACAGAGACAATGCATGGGGTGATTGCTGCGGTATCAAGATTCCCAGCACTCTGGCTGCAGCGCAGGAAGCGCAGAAGGGCGATAGAATTAGCTTGAGAAGGGTACACTTTGACTAACGATACCCTGTTGAGAATGACCTCTTGAACCCCAGGACAGGCGAAGTCTCGTCATATTTCCACGAACTCACCACTTTCCCTTATTCCCAAGTGCAAGATTCGCGGGTTGAAGGAAAGTCCGGAATATTCAGCCAAGCCTTCGCTCTCTTTAACCTGTAGTAAATTGAAAATGGCAGCATTCAAACTCAAGCTTGAAGGGGCAAAGTTGTTGCGAATGACATATTCTATGTCTTCATCGGCTTCTTCGACCCACGAGCCGGTCTATACATTATGTCCATTTTACTAGTCTATCTAATACTCTGGGGATAAAGCTGTACTTCCTCCCAGATATGTAAGCCAGACATCGAGCGCGTGATTCAGCAATTGGCAGGACCAGGTTTCCCCTGAAAATGACAGGAAAAGTCTCGTTTAAATCCAGCGCCCAGCGGCACCCAATTCTGACTTGGGCCACACCAGACAAGATGGTTTTTCGAATCTTGGTCAAGGTCATAAAATTTACAATTACCGTATGACATCTGGATGAGCGCTTTGAGATTGGTGGGATCTTTAACAATAAGAGTCATGAAATCTGGCATAGGATGGCCAGACACAACTTTACCGGTGTCGGGGCCGCCGATCTTTTGATTCCAGGCGTCCGTGTGAAGTGTCCATCTTAAGGGCAACATTAGCATCTTTCAAATATAGAAGGACTGCCCTCGAAGCATCATCGACATACTGCAGGCTGGAATCCTCCCTCGCCATCTCCTCGTGGAAGTCCACTCTGTACCAGTTATCCGGAGCGGTAGGGAGGGTTTGAATATGGCATACAACAGTTCTTGCAGGTGTTTTGTCGGATGACCAGGCTCCCGGGGCTTCGCAGGAATGCTGAACATTAGGCCCCCCAGCGGAATTCATGTCAAGTTTATCCACCTTACCAGTTCCATCCGTGACGGTGAGTTGGACCAGTTGATTCTGTGAGGTTTGGTCTCCGTCAACGTGTATGGCTATCTGCCCCGGTTGCAGCGGTTGTAGCAGATCCGCGCCTCGAACGCTGCACACTGTTAGTCCAGATGTATCCGCTCCAGATGTATCCTCGCCAACTCGGACTCTGCGTTTATTTTCAAGTATTAGCCAAACGTAATGTCATGCCAGAGTGCAAGATCGATATTGAGAACAGGTACATACATTAGAGGCGGCCCATTCACGGTTCCAGCGTAGGTGGTTATCCTTATTCTATACTTTCCATCAATTGGAACGTATCGAGGCGGAATTGCTGACCCGGTCACAGTGGCCGCTGCGGGTGCCACCCCAGTGTTAAGGTATGGAAGGTTGAGTAACAAGGCTAGGGGAGGTCTGCGGGGGAAGGGGCTGCGCCCTGGCTGCGTCGGCTGGGGGGCATATCGGGGCAAAACACCAGGCTTATGAGGGCAAAACACCAAAAATATGCTAAGTGAGGTATACAGAGGCTTCAATTATGGCTGAAAGGCCTATGTAGGAGAAAAACAGCGATTTTGCACTGTTTTACTAGGTGGACGATAATTTTTTCTCCGAGCGCCAAGTATTGCAGAGGGACATGCATACGCTAATACCATACTACGTACTACTAGAGGGTCGCCATCTCCGTAAGGAGATTACGGGGGCGGTAAGGCTGAGTAAAGAATATATAATAGAGTTATGAAATTTATTAATTATATATATAAATATATATTCGTTAAATATACTATAATAT
>JAABUS010000661.1_pt1 | contig 84948 bp, 71 predicted proteins | sample 5560161 | NCBI WGS metagenome assembly JAABUS01 (sample SAMN10711885, study PRJNA513376) | rock metagenome | isolation source: Antarctica rocks | place: Antarctica: Victoria Land, Trio Nunatak nord | collected 2016-01-04
GAGTTCACCGTCGCCACCGGTGTCCAGGTCTACTTCTGCGATCCCCACTCCCCGTGGCAGCGCGGCTCGAACGAGAACACCAACGGCCTGCTGCGCCAGTACTTCCCGAAGAGCACCGACCTGGCCGTGCACGGCCAGGTCGAGCTCGATCGGGTCGCAGCTGAGCTCAACCGCAGACCGAGAGAGACCTTGAGCTGGAGAACCCCGGCTGAGAAGATGGCGGAGCTGTTGCGTTGACCGCCTGAAGCCACCCCCCTAGGAGGCGCGTAAGGCAGGACGGTACTTCGGAAACGTCGAGGCGGAAGCCCGTACGCGGGGCGTCTACTCGATCTGGGTCGACCTCGCGGGCTGCCCCGACGCGGGCTCCACGGCCGCGTCCCCGCCCCGCACGAAGCGGGTCGCGAGCGTGATCAGCAGGTGGGCCACGCCCAACGCGATGAAGAACACGGTCGGGTTCGTCTCGTCAGAGAACCCGAAGACGAAGGGCGAAACGATCAGCACCACGACCAGCACGAAGTCGATCACGAGGTGGGCCTGAATCGGGATCTGCTTCACCAGTCCGGTGGGGCCGGCGGTCAGCGCGGCCACGATGAGGATGAGCACCCCGATGGCGATGGACACGGCGGTCGCGGCCCCAGAGTCGTAGTCGAGCAGGAAGGGCGCGACGATGAAGAGTGCCGCGGCCAGGTACTCGATCACGCCGTGAACCGACACGGGAATGGGCCCTTGACGAAGCACGAGCCGGACTGTAGCCGCAGCGGCGGCCGGCGGCCGGAACGAGCGACCGCGAAGGTCTCGAAGCACCGCCGAGCCGTCGGACCCCAACCCTAGACTCACCGGCCGTGCCGCCCCCCGCCGTCCACCTGCACGTCCACTCCGAGTACTCGCTTCTCGACGGCGCATGCAAGGTGGACGCCTTGGCGGCGCGCGCGGCCGAATTCGGCCAGCCGGCCCTGGGCCTGACCGACCACGGCGTGATGAACGGCGCGGTCGAGCTCTACAAGGCCTGCAGGACGCACGGGATCAAGCCGATCCTCGGCTTCGAGGCCTACCTCTGCGACGACCACCGCACCGAGGCGGTGCGCTACGAGCGCAACCACCTGACGCTGCTGGCCGCAAGCGACGCCGGCTTTCGCAACCTCGTCAAGCTCACCTCGGCCGGTTTCCTCGAGGGCTACCGCCGCGGCAAGCCCAACGTGGACACAGGGCTTTTGGCCCGGCACTCCGAGGGCGTGATCGCACTCACCGGCTGCCTCCAGTCGCGCTTCTGCCAGCGCCTGCTCGCCGACAACCCGGCGGAGGCCCGCGCCCACGCCGACGATCTGCTGCAGATCTTCGGACGCGACAACGTCTACTTCGAGCTCCAGCGCAACGGCCTCAGCGAGCAGGACAAGGCCAATGAGGGCATCGCCCGCATCGCCTCGGAGGTCGGGCGTCCGGTGGTGGGCACCGCCGACGTGCACTACCTGAGGCGCGAGGACTTCGACCACCACCAGGCCCTCCTGTGCGTGCAGACGAAGTCGACGATCGCGGAGCCGAAGATGTCCTTCGACACCAACGAGTTCTACCTCAAGGACTCGGAGGCGATGGCGGAAGCGTTCGCGCCCTGGCCCGAGGCCGTGCCCACGAGCGTGGAGATCGCCGAACGCTGCAACGTCGAGCTGGAGCTCGGCAAGATGCTCATACCGAGCTACCCGACGCCCGAGGGCCAGGGCGAGGGCGCCTACCTGCGCCGCCTGGCCGAGGAGGGGTTGCGCGCCCGGTACGGCGATCCGCCACCGGCCGCCGCGGTCGAGCGGCTCGAGATGGAGCTCGAGGTGATCGGGCGCATGGGCTTCGACGCCTACTTCCTGATCGTCTGGGACTTCGTCAAGTACGCCAAGGACAGCGGCATCGCCGTCGGCCCGGGCCGCGGCTCGGCGGCGGGCTCGATCGTCGCGTACTCGCTGCGGATCACCGACGTCGATCCGCTTGCTCACGGACTGCTGTTCGAGCGCTTCCTGAACGCCGAGCGGGTGTCCATGCCCGACATCGACATCGACTTCTCGGTCAAGGGGCGCGACCGCGTGATCCGCTACGTGGCCGACAAGTACGGGCAGGAGTCGGTGGCCCAGATCGTCACCTTCGGCCGCATGTTCCCGCGCGCCGCCACCCGCGACGCCGCCCGCGTGCTCGGCCTCGACTACGGCACGGGCGACCGGCTGGCCAAGCTGATTCCCGACCCGATCATGGGGCGCTCGCCCTCGTTCGAGGATTGCCTCAAGCTGGGGGAGGAGCTCGCCGCGGCCTACAACGCCGAACCGCAGGCGAGGCAGATCATCGACGTCGCGCGCGGGCTCGAGGGCATCGTGCGCAACGCGTCGATCCACGCCGCCGCAGTGGTCATCGCCGACCGGCCGCTCACCGACATCGTCCCGCTGCAGCTCGCCGAGGACCGCGGCGCGGTCGACGAGGACGGCGGTCGCGCCTACCGAACGGTCACCCAGTACTCGATGAAGCCGATCGAGGACATCGGCCTCCTCAAGATGGACTTCCTGGGGCTGCGCAACCTCGACGTGATCGAGGCGGCGCTCGACATCATCGAACGCTCGACCGGCGAGCGCACGGACATGGCCAGCCTGCCGATCGACGACGAGGCCACCTACGCGATGCTCGCCCGCGGGGACTCGGTCGGCGTCTTCCAGTTCGAGTCCGAGGGCATGCGCGAAGCGCTGAAGAAGGTGAGGCCCACCGCCTTCAACGACCTCGTGGCGCTGGTCGCCCTCTACCGCCCCGGGGCCATGCGCCACATCGACACCTACGCCCGCAACAAGCGCAACCCCGAGGGCGTGACCTACCTCGATGAGCGCCTGCGGCCGATCACCGAGTCCACCTACTCGGTGATCCTCTACCAGGAGCAGTCGATGCAGATCGCCAAGCAGATCGCGGGCTTCTCGGGCCCCGAGGCCGACGACCTGCGCAAGGCCATCGGCAAGAAGGACCGGGCGAGGATGGCGTCGATGAAGGACCGCTTCGTCGAGGGCGCGCGTGCCACCGGCACGTCGGAGCGAGTGGTTCAGGAGCTGTGGGTTGCGAACGAGGCCGCTTCGGATTACAGCTTCAACAAGGCGCACGCGGCGGCCTACGCCACCATCTCCTACCGCACCGCCTGGCTGAAGGCCAACCACACCGCCGAGTACATGGCCGCGCTCATCTCCTCGGTGATGTCGACCAAGGACAAGGTGCCGTTCTTCGTCTCCCGCTGCGAGGAGATGAGCATAGAGGTGCTGCCGCCCGACGTGAACGAGTCCGGGCACGACTTCGTCGCCCGTGGCGGTCACATCCGCTTCGGGCTCGACGCGGTCAAGAACGTGGGCGCGGCGGCGGTCGACGCGGTGATCGCCGCCCGCGAGGAGGGAGGCCCGTTCACCTCGATCTGGGACCTGTGCGCCCGCGTGGACTGCCGCGCCGTGAACCGCAAGGCCACGGAGTCGCTCGTGAAGTGCGGCGCGCTCGACTCCACCGGCGCCACCCGGCGCGGGATGCTCGACATCCTGGCCCAGGCCCAGGCGGCGGGCCAGACCGAGCAGCAGGACGCGATGCTCGGGCAGGGCTCGATCTTCGACCTCGATCCGCCCTCGGGGCCCAGCGGCGCGGGTGCTCCGAGCCCGTTCGCCCAGCCTGCACGTCCGGTGCCCGCGCTCGAGGACGACCGCAAGGAGCTCGCGGCCATGGAGAAGGAGACGCTCGGCCTCTTCCTGTCGAGCCATCCGATCAAGGAGGTGCGCGCGGCCCTCAGCAAGCGGGTCGACTGCTCACTGGCCGAGCTCGACCGCAAGAAGGATGGCGAGTGGGTCACGGTCGGCGGCGTGATCGCCGAGTGCAAGCGGATCCGCACCAAGAAGGGCGAGCCGATGATGTTCGCCACCCTCGACGACCTCGAGGGGCAGGTGGAGATGCTCGTGTTCAACTCGGCGTACGCGCAGAACGCCGACAAGGTCGACGCCGATCGCGTGTTGATCGTCCGCGGGCGCGTCGATCACAAGGACCAGGGGGAGACGAAGCTTGTGGCCCAGGAGGTCGAGATCTTCGAGCCGACGCGCGAGGAGGTCGAGCGTGCCCGGGAGGAGGCGGCGGTTCCCGCCGTGGCGAGGCGGCTGTCTGTCACGGTCGATGGGAACGTGAGCGAGTCGTTCCTCGACGAGCTGAAGGACGTGGTGTCGCACTTCCCGGGCGAGCACGAGGTGGTGGTCAGCATCGGCGACCGTACGCTGCGCTTGGGGGACGGCTTCCGAGTGTCGGGTTGCAACGCCTGCCGGGCGGACCTGGAGGCCCTGGCCGGGGCGGCGCTTGTAGCCGGTTAGATCCGCTTGCGCCCGGTCGTATCGGGTTGGTGCGGAGTGCCGTCGCGCGACGGGACGGGGTTAAGCTTTGCCAGTGCCCGAAGCCGCTCAGACCCGTCCGGTCGTCAACGAGTGTCGGCAGTGCTGCTCGTTCTGCGACCGGATACTGCACCCGTCGGGTTGCATCCAATCCGGGTGCCGGTTCCTCTACTCGTACGACGACGAAGGGAGCGGGCGCCGCTTCATGGGCTGCCTCAACAAGATCTTCAAGGTGGAGATCGACGTCGGCGTGTTCGACGAGGCGCAGCGCACCCGCCACGGCTACGGCGGGGTGAAGCTGACGGGCAGTCCGATACCGCAGTGTCAGGTGTCGGTGGAGAGCGCCTACGGGGGCGACGGCGAGGCCTTCCAGTGCGTGAACCCGGGCTTCTTCGACGTGCCGGACGCGTCCGCGAGCTTCGACCTGCGCGACACTCTGTAAGGCGCCGGCAGCGGAGGATCGAACGCGAGCGGTCGGCGTTGGAGGGGGGGGTTGGGCGGATTCCGTCTCCCAGAGTGTCGAAATCCACCCAACCCCCTGCCCGGCAAGGCCCGTGACGCCGCCGCCGCGCCTTCGCCCGGCCGCCGCCGCCCTCAGCCCCGCGCCGCCAGCCCCTCCGCGCGCAGCTCCTTCGCCATCCGGATCTGCGACGCATCAACGCCTTTGCCGTCCGGGCCCGGCACCTCGAGCAGGGCCGGCAGCCCCTCGAAGCGCGGCTCCGACAGAAAGGCCGCGAGGCCCTCGCGCCCGAGCTCACCGTCCGGCAGATTCTCGTGGCGGTCGCGGTTCGATCCGAGCGGCGTCTTTGAGTCGTTCACGTGCAGGCAGCTCAGCCGGTCGAGGCCCACCTCCCGGTCGAAGTCGTCGATCACCCGCGTGAGGCCGGCGTAGGTGCGGATGTCGAAGCCGCTTGCGAGCATGTGGCAGCAGTCGAGGCAGACCCCGAGGCGCGGCTCGCCTCCGGCGCGATCGATCAGGTCGGAGAGCTCTCCGAACGAGCGACCGAGCGTGCCGCCCGCCCCGGCGGTGTTCTCCAGCAGCAGGGGGCAGCTCTCCGACTCGGCAAGGGCCTCGCGCACCACCTCTCCCACGCGCCCCAGCGCCTCCTCGAGCGGCTCGCCGACGGCCGAGCCGGGATGCAGAACCACGCCGTGGGCACCAATGGCATCACCCGCGCGCAGGGCGTGCACGAGTGCGGCCAGCGACTTCCCGCTGATCTCGGGGTCCTTCGAGGCGCAGTTGATCAGGTAGACCGCGTGGATCACCACCACGCGGATCGGGCCCGCGGCCAGACGCTCGCGAAAGGTGACCACGTCCTTCTCCGGGTACTGATGAGCCCGCCAGGCGCGCGGTGACTGGTTGAAGATCTGGATCGTGTCGCACTCGCGTTCGATCCCGCGGTCGAGCGCCTTGGGCAGGCCGCCGGCCGGCGAGACATGACCGCCAACTAGCATCGCGATGTGGCTGGAACCGAGACCATGAGGCTGCGCTTCGCTCCCTCCCCGACGGGTGCCCTGCACATCGGTGGCGCGCGCACGGCACTGTACAACTGGCTCCTGGCACGAGGATCGGAAGGCGGCACCCTGATCCTGCGCATCGAGGACACCGACCGCGAGCGCTCGACCCCGGAGAACGTCGATCAGATCCTCGACGCCCTGAGCTGGCTCGAGCTCGACTGGGACGAGGGGCCGCTCTCCCAGGCCGAGCGCAGGAGCCGGCACCGCGAGGAAATCGCCCGCATGGTCGCGGAGGGGCACGCCTACGTCGACGACGGCGCGGTGCGCCTGCGCGTTCCCGAGGACGGCGCGACCACGGTGAGCGACGCCATCCGCGGCGAGATCATCTTCCAGCACGCGGACCTCGCCGACTTCGTGATCGCCCGCTCGGACGGCAGCCCGCTGTACAACCTCGCCGTGGCGGTCGACGATCGCGACATGGGCGTCACCCACGTGGTCCGCGGAGACGATCACCTGTCGAACACGCCTCGCCAGGCACTCGTGTTCAAGGCGCTCGGCGCCGCGCCACCGGCCTACGCCCACCTGCCTCTCCTCCACGGACCGGACGGCAAGAAGCTCTCCAAGCGGCACGGGGCCGCCTCGGTCCAGGAGCTCCGCGAGCGCGGCTTCCTACCGGAGGCGGTGCGCAACTACGTCGCCCTGCTCGGGTGGGGCGCGGACGCCACAACGACGTTCTTCACGACCGAAGAGCTGGTGGAGCGCTTCTCGCTCGAGCGCGTCTCGCGCTCTCCGGCGGTCTTCGACGAGGTCAAGCTCCGCTGGATGAACGGGCGCTACCTGCGCGAGCTCGAGCCCGCGGCGCTCACCGACCGGCTCCGGCGCTTCCTCGGCCGAGACGACATCCCGGAGGCCGCCGTGGCCATCGCCCAGGAGAAGATGCAGACGCTCGCCGACTTCTGGCCGCTCGCGGCCTTCCTGGTCGAGCCACAGGCAACCGACGAAGCCGCGTGGGCCAAGGTGATGCGCGACGGCGCTCCGGAGGCGCTTGGGCGCACGCGCGAAACCATCGCCGCGCTCGAGGCCTTCGACACGGCAGGACTGGAGGTCGTGCTGCGCGGAGTCGTCGAGGCCCTCGGCGTCAAGCCGAAGGCCGTCTTCCAGCCGATCCGCGTCGCGATCAGCGGGCAGACGATCTCCCCGGGCATCTTCGAGTCGCTCACGGTGCTGGGTCGAGACGAGTCCCTGAGGCGAATCGACGCGGCGCTCGAGCGCTTCGGCAGGAGCGGGGGCTCAACCTCGGAGCCCGCCGTGCCGATGTAAAGCCTCGAAACCAACGAGGCTGACACGCCCCCGTGGCGTCGCGGCAAGGAAAGCCGAGAAAACGAAACCTTGGAAGCAGCTACCAGGCCGGCGGCGGTCACATCGCCCACGAACGGGCGTCATAACGAGGGCCACGGACGGCGCCTAACCGCCGCCTTCGAGGCCTTGGAGGCCTTCCCGGCCCTGGCAGAGTCCCGCAACCGGCTGCTGCGGCTGGTCCGCGAGGAGCGGTCCTCGGCGGGCGACGTCGTGGCCGCGGTCGAGTCGGACGTGGCCTTGGCCATCGCCGTGCTGCGCATCGCCAACCGCATCCAGTCGCCCAAGAAGGGCCGGATCGTCAGCGTGCCGCGGGCCGTCGAGCTGCTCACGCCCCAGGGCGTCGAGGCACTCGCCAATCGCACCGCCGTCTTCGACTTCTTCGAGCGCACCCCGGGCTGGGACGCCGCTCCGGAGCGCTTCCGCCTTCACGCCGTGGCCACGCAGCGGGCCGCCGAGCGGCTGGCCCGTGAGGTCGGCTACGACGATCGCGACGAGCTGCTCGTCTCCGCGCTGCTGCACGACGTCGGCAAGCTCGTGCTAGTGCACGCCTACCCTGGCTATCCGAGCCAGGTGCACGGCGAGGCCCGAACGCCGGAGGCCCGCATCCACCGCGAGCGCCGCGAGCTGGGCGTCGACCATGCCCTGGTGGGCGGCGTGCTGGCGCGCCGGTGGGGACTCCCCAACCGCCTGGCCTCGGTGATCGAGCGCCATCACACCGAGGAGGCCGACGGCGAGACCGCGATCGTCCGCCTGGCCGACATGCTGGCTCACTACGTGCAGGACCAACCGGTGGACCCGGGTCAGCTGCTCAAGGCGGCCCGCGCCATCGGCCTCGGTCCCGACTCCCTGCGGACCGTCATGTACGAGCTGCCCTACCCGACATCGGGAGCGCGCCGGCAGGTGGAGCCGTGCCCCCTCTCCGCACGTGAGGTCGAGGTCCTGCGGCGCCTCGCCGAGGGCAAGGTCTACAAGCAGATCGCCAGCGAGCTGAACCTCTCAACGAGCACCGTACGCACGCACCTCCACAACACCTACGGCAAGCTGGGCGCCCTCGACCGCGCCCAGGCCGTGCTCATCGCCACCGAGCGCGGCTGGCTGTAGCGACGTCCTACAGCCCCGCCAGCTTGATCTGCTGGCGTAGGGCGCCGCGGTTGCGGATGATCGACTGGTCGAGCACGGCCACGTAGCGGACCCGCTTGGCGCGGATTCCGAACGCCACCTTCTTCGCGGCCCCGGCGGCGAAGAGGCCGGGGGCAACCTTGCGCAGCTTGCCGTAGTTGCGCTGGACGTCGCGCAGGGATGAGCCCCTGCCGATCCCGTTGCGTCCCCTGCGGCTGGGCGCCGTCGAGGAGATGAAGACGACGCGGCCCTTGCGGATTCCCACGTCGATCCGCCCACCACCCTGCACGCAGTAGCGCAGGGACTGCCCGCGAGCCTGGCGCGCGCGCAGGTTCGTGCGGTCGAGCGTCGCCTGCCGCGTGGCGCCGGTGCGGAAGGGGCCAAGGCCGAGGCGAGTCAGCTTCATCTTCGGGGGGATGCAGCTCAGCCCGCGCGTGGCCTTGGGCGGGATGGTGGGCACGACCGGGGCGAAGCCAGCGCCGGTGCCCGCCAGGCGGCCGGCAGGTGCCGGCGGTGGCGGCAGGGTCACCTTGTAGACCTCGACCGAGTTGCGGCCGGCGTCGCCCACGGCGAAGTCGCTGGCGGCACCGAAGTAGGTGAACGTTCCGTCCGCGTTGCGCTCGACCTTGAAGACGTGCGAGACCCACTCGTCGGCGTTGGTGGGGATGAAGAAGCCCGCGTTCCGGAAGTCCAGCGTCCCGTCGGGGTTCTCCGTGTAATCGATCACCTGTGTTCCCTGCGAGTACCAGCCCATGAAGATGCGGTTCTGGCCGGGGATCTGCTGGAACACGTGGGCAGTGCAGAGGCTCGCCTGGGCCTTCGTCCGTATGGGGACCCTGAAGATGGACTTCCCGCCCTGGCTGTTTCTCGCGTATGAGGTGAAGGCGTCCTCGGCCGAGGTCGGCGCGCGGGTGAGCAGCCGGTCGACGGCGTAGGCGTGAAGCCCGCCGTTGCCCACCTTGAGATCCTCGCCCGGACTGCAGCTGGCGCCCGGCGGCAGGATTCCGCCGCCACGCTCGTCTGTCGCGATGAGGTACTTGCCCGACGCGGTGAGCTCGGTCTCGTGGTTGAAGTCGATGTCCTCGTCGGACGTGAAGTCGGTGGTGGCCTCGTCCTGGTTCTGCTCGCGCCCCTGGTGGAAGGCACTGCCCACGTACTTGACGTCGGCCAGGGACGGCGAGCCGAGCTTGATCCAGTTGGGTATGGCCAGGAACGTCCCGTCGGCCATGGCCGTGCCGAAGTCCTTCGCCACGCAGTCGGTCACCTTGGCGCCCGTGAAGAACATGCCGACCGAGCTGCTGTTTCTCACCTGGCACGGAAGCGGGTCCCCGCGCAGGGTGTCGTCGCGGAAGTCGGCCGGCGTGCCGCGGTCGTCGAAGGATCCCTTGAGGTCGAACACGATGGCGGCGTTGCCGCTGCCACAGGTCAGCCGGTCATCCGGGTAGATCTCGGACTCGTGGCAGCCGAATACGCCGTTGCTGCCGGTCTTGTTGGTGTGGCCCTGAGCGATGGCGATGCTCGGGTACCGGTAGCGGAAGACCTGCGGGCGGCAGGCGTCGCGCTTCTGCTGCACGGTGGTGCCGGGCGGGAAGTTCATGCACGAGGACAGGTCGACGACCTCGAACCCGTCCAGGTCGAACGGCTCGCCGCCGCCGCCGGGGCCCGGATTCGTGTTCGGGTTCTCGTTGGAGCGCTTGCCTTCCCCGTCCACCCCGACGTTGTCCGAGCTCAGCACATACGCGATCTGAGGCCGCTTGGGATCGACGTTGACCGTGTGTGCCTGCCCGATGTGAGAGGTGAGGCCGATGACGGCTGGCTTCGCCGGGTCGGTCACGTCGATGATCTCCAGCCCGCCGCGGGGCGCGCCGGCTAGCCCCAGCGTGCCCTGATCGTGGCAGCGGCCCGCGGCGTCGGTGGCGTCCAAGAGCAGCTGGGTGTCGTCGCGCGCGGCCGCCGTCACGTCGGCGTTGAAGACAACGTTGCCCTTCGGCGTGGCCTCGACGTCGTGCTGGAGGCCGGTCGCGGATCCCGGACTGCTGATGCAGGAGGCCGATGGGTGGCTCGCCACGAGATTTGGCTTGATCTGCCCACCCTCGGTGAGCTGGAGGATCGTCTGACCACCGGCGTTCGGCCCCGCGCCCAACGTGCCGAACGACGCGAACGTGTTGCCTCCCTGGGTGAAGAAGTCGAGGTCGGTCTGGGGGTTGCCCGTGGTGAAGGTGGAGAGGAACTCCCATGTGGCGCCCTCGCCACCGCTCATGGCCTCCTTGACGGGCGGCGCTACGGGGGTGAACGGCACGCTGTGATCGAGGTCGAGGCCGTCGCCCAAGGCGGCGCCCGGCGCCACGAGGGCGGCCACCAGAACGGCGGGCCCGACGGTGCGGCGAATGATGGTGCCGACTCGATCTCCCATTGCCCGAACCCCCCGACTCGAATGTGAAGCGCGCCCGCGCTGACGCTCTTCTCCTGAGCGCGGGGGCAAATCTACCGCACGACCGACGGTCGTGCGCCGATCCGTGGCCGCCGTCCGCGTGGCGGCTTCACGACCTACACGCCCTGGCTCCCGCGGTTCGACCCGGCGGAACGCAACCCAGTCCCGCAGTCGGGGGACCCCGACTCGCTGCTCGAGCTCTACCGGCGCCTGAGCCCCTGCGCGACCCGTCGTCTGATCACGACGACTGCTGCCGTGGCCCCGAGGGCGTCGATCGCCACGTCGAACGGCGCGCCGTTACGCCCCTCCACGAAGGTCTGGTGGTACTCGTCGGTAGCGGCGTAGGCGACACTCACGGCGAGCGCCGGGGCCAGCGCCGCTGCGGCGTCCATCCGGGTGCGCAGCGCCCGCCACCAGAGGCCGCACAGCAGCGCGTACTCGAGGGCGTGTACGAACTTGCGGCCAATCGTGTCGATCAGGCCCAGGCCCGACGAGAGGTCGGTCTGGTCGGACAGGTAGTAGATGACCGCCATCAGGAGAAGCGGTGGCAGCCAGGGGTCGAGCCGGCGCAGGATGGCCACGGTCCTTAACCTAGCCCCGTGCTGAACATCAGCAGCAAGGCGCCCAGCGCGGTACGGGCGCTCACGGAGCTGGCGCGCAGGCAGGCGGACGGACCGGTGCCGATCGGCGACATCGCCAGGCGGCGCGAGATCCCGGTGCAGTTTCTCGAGGCCGTCTTCGGCACTTTGCGGCGGGCGGGTGTCCTCCAGAGCCAGCGTGGCGTGAAGGGCGGCTACTCGTTCGCGCGCGCGACCGCGGAGGTGACGGTGCTCGAGGTCGTGGAGGTGCTGGACGGCCCGCTGGGCGCGGAGGCGGCGGGGCAGGACGCGATCTGGTCCGAGGCGGTGGAGGCGGTGAGGGCGGTGCTCGGCGGCGTCACGATCGCCGAGTTGGCGGAGCGCGAGGCGCGGGCGGCCGGGGCGGGGATGTACTACATCTGAGCAGAACTTGGGGGCCCGATCTGCCAGCCTGCCCCTGTGCCACCGGCCCTGACCTCCACGCTCGCCGCCGCGGCCGACTCCGCGTCGCTGGACCGCTCCCTGGCGATTCTCGGTGCCATGCTCGTCCTGGGCGCACTGATCTCCGGACTCGCCAAGCGCAGCTTCCTCTCGGTGGCGGCGGTGTTCGTCGTCACAGGCTTCGTGCTCGGCGACGGGGGGCTCGAGATCCTCGCGTTCGATCCCGGCTCGGGCTTTGTGGCCACGCTCGCCGTGGTCGCCCTCATCCTCATCCTGTTTCGCGACGGGCTCGAGGTGGAGGCGGAAATGCTTCAGAAGGCCTGGCGCCTCCCATTGCGAAAGCTCCTCCTGGCGATGCCGATCACCGCCGCGGTTGTGGCGTGCACGACCAAGGCGCTGACCGACCTCTCCTGGACCGAGAGCTTCCTGCTCGGGGCGCTTCTCTCGCCCACGGACCCGGTGCTCTCCTCGGGCGTCGTGACCAATCCGCGGGTGCCGCGCCTCATCCGGCACTCGCTCAACCTCGAGTCGGGCATGAACGACGGACTGGCCCTGCCGGCGGTCCTGGCCCTCACGGCGGCCCTGGCCACCGGCGTCGACGACTTCGTCTGGTGGCAGTTCGTGCTCCAAGACGTGACCCTCGGGATCATCACCGGCCTGATTGTGGGCTATGGCGCGTCCCTGCTGATGCCGCGCTCACGCAGCCTGGGTCATGCCATCAGCTCTCACCAGAAGGCGCTGTACGGGCTCGGCGTCGCGTTCGCAACCTACGGGATAGCGGTGCTGCAGCCTCAGGGCAACGGGTTTATCGCCGTCTTCGTCTGTGCGATCACCCTGGGCATCCGCCGCCCCGACATCAGAAGGTGCTTCGAACGCCGATCCGAGGACGTGATCGAACTGGTGAAGCTCGGGGTCTTCGTCGTCTTCGGCTCGCTGCTGACGTTGGACGGCCTCTTCGGCGACGACTGGACGGCCGTGGGCATTGCTGCGGTCACGCTGCTCCTCGCGCGACCGGTCGCGATCTTCGTCTCGCTCGTCGGGACGCGCACCGATACGGCGACCAAGGCGTTCATGGCCTGGTTTGGACCGAAGGGGGTCGCCACGATGACCTTCGCCCTGATCGTGCTCGCGGAGGGGCTGGCCGCCGGCGAGCGGATCTTCAACATCGCCGCGCTCACGGTCTTCTGCTCGATACTGGTGCACGGCGTGACCGACACGCCGGGATCCGAATGGATGGCCCGGCGGGCCGAGCGCCTCGGGCTCGACGCGCCCCCCGCCGCTTCTCCCGTACCGGTGGCGGGCACGGTGCCTTGAGGGCGGCCCCGGGCAAGGGGAGGGGTCGCCAGCACCGCGGCTACGCTCAACCTTGTGAACGCGCTGCGTACCGCCGCGCCGACGGCTCCCTCCTCCGTCGCGATCCCCGCCAACGTGGCCGACCTCGTCGGCAACACCCCGCTCATCCACCTTGCGCGCATCGCCCCCGACTGCGGCGCCGAGCTCGTCGGCAAGCTCGAGTCCTACAACCCCGGCGGGAGCGTCAAGGACCGGATCGGCGTGGCGATGATCGAGGCCGCCGAACACGAGGGCGTGATCGAGCCGGGGCGCACCACGATCGTCGAGGCCACCTCCGGGAACACGGGCATCGCCCTGGCGTTCGTCTGCGCCGCCAAGGGCTACGAGCTCTCGCTGCACATGCCGCAGGGCATGAGCAGGGAGCGCGAGAGCCTCGTGCGGCTCTTCGGCGCCCATGTGGAGATAACCGAGTCGATGGGTGGGATGACCGAGGCGGTCGACGCCGCATGTTGCGCCGCGGCGAACGGGGACTGCTTTCGCCCCGACCAGTTCTCCAATCCGGCCAACCCCGAGGTGCACCGGCGCACCACCGCCGAGGAGATCTGGCGCGACACCGGCGGGGAGATCGACGTGCTGGTGGCCGGCGTCGGTACCGGCGGCACGATCACCGGAGCGGGGGAGAGGCTCAAGGAGCTCAACCCCGAGCTGCACGTGGTGGCGGTGGAGCCGGCGTCGTCGCCGGTGCTCTCCGGCGGGGCGCCGGGGCCACACAAGATCCAGGGCATCGGGGCAGGGTTCGTGCCCGCGGTGCTCAACCGCGAGGTGATCGACGAGATCATCGCCGTGGCCGACGAGGACGCGATCGACGCCGCGCAGCGCGCCGCCCGCACGGAGGGCACGCTGATCGGCATCTCGGGTGGGGCGGCGCTGTGGGCGGCGATCGAGGTCGGGAGCCGGCCGGAGTGGGAGGGCCGCCGGGTCGTGGTGGTGCTGCCGGACTCCGGTGAGCGCTACGTGTCGCTCCCGTTCTTCTCCCCGTGAGCGGCACGACCCTCGACCTCCGCGGCGTGATCTGCCCGCTCAACTGGGTCCGGGCGCGACTGGCCCTCGAGCCCCTCGAGCGGGGGGACGCGATCCGGCTGCGCCTCGACCCCGGTGAGGCGCTCGAGAACGTGCCGCGCTCCGCCCGTGAGGAGGGCCACCGCGTCGACGTGGCCGGCGACCTCGTGACCGTCGTCAAGGGATGACCCTCTCCGAGGCCGAGCTCGAGCGCTACTCGCGGCAGCTCGTGCTCCCCGAGTGGAGCGGAGGGGCTCAGGGGCGGCTGCGGGACGCCAGCGCGATCGTGGTCGGCGTCGGCGCCCTCGGCTCACCGGCGGCCACCTATCTCGTGGCGGCGGGCGTCGGGCGGGTCGGGTTGGTGGACTCCGATGCGGTCGAGCTCTCCAACCTCCACCGCCAGCCGCTCCACTACACGCCCGACATCGGCGCAAGCAAGGCAGGTAGCGCCGCTGCCAAGCTCGGCCTGCTGAACACCGAGGTCGCGGTGGAGCCCTACCCGGTCCGCCTGGAGCAGATGAACACCGCGGCGATCGTGGCGGGAGCCGACGTGGTGGTCGACTGCAGCGACTCGTTCGCGACCCGCTACCTGGTGAACGACGCCTGCTGCGGCGAGCGCGTGCCGCTCGTCGAGGCCGGCGTGCTCGGCTTCTCGGGGCTCGTGATGTCCATCCGGCCGGGCGAGTCGGCCTGCTACCGCTGCGCCTTTCCGACGCCCCCTCCGGCCGGGTCGGTGGCGAGCTGCCGCGAGGCCGGCGTGCTCGGGGCGATGGCCGGCATCGTCGGCTCGATCCAGGCGCTCGAGGCCTTGAAGCTCCTGACCGGCGTGGGGGAGCCGCTGCTCGACCGGATCCTGCAACTCGAGGGCCAGTCCATGGACCAGACGATCGTGACCACGCGTCGCCGCGAGGACTGCCCGGCCTGCTCGCGCGTGCCCGCCCAAGCCGCCGTGGGGGCCTGACACCGGTGCTCGGCCTCGGCACCTTCACGCGCGTCGCGCGCGAGCTGCGCGAGGACCTGACCGCCGCGCAGGACCGCGATCCCGCCGCCCGGGGTATCGGCCGCCTCGAGATCCTCCTCACCTACGGTGGCGTGCACGCGCTGCTGGCCCACCGCGTGGCCCACGCCCTGCACGAGGCGGGCCTGCCCGTGGTACCGCACGCGGTGGCCAATGCGAGCCGCACGCTCACCGGGGTGGAGATCCACCCCGCGGCCCGGGTCGGCAAGGCGCTCTTCATCGACCACGGATCGGGCGTCGTGATCGGCGAGACCGCGCAGATCGGCGACAACGTGACGCTCTACCAGGGCGTGACCCTCGGCGGCACGGGATTCGCGCGCGGCAAGCGGCACCCCACGGTGGAGGACGACGTGGTGATCGGCTCGGGGGCCAAGCTGCTCGGGCCGATACGGGTGGGACGTGCGTCCAAGGTGGGCGCCAACTCGGTGGTGATCCACGACGTGCCGGCCAACGCCACGGTCGTCGGCAACCCCGGGCACCCGGTGCGGGTGGACGGCAAGCGCCCGGAGGGGCCCGACGCCGATTGGGCGCATCTGCCGGACCCCGTGGCCGACGCCATCCGCTCCCTGGCCGACCGGGTCGAGGAGCTGGAGGGCATGCTCGCCGAGGCCACCGGCAAGAAGCCGGGGCCCGCGAGCGCGCGGTCCCGGCCGGTGCGGCGCCGCGGGGGCTCGCACCCGGCGGGGGGCTGAGCGCGCGGGCCGCGTGTGGCGGCTTCACCGCGAGGTAACGCACGGCGCCGCGCGACCCGGCACACTGTGCCCCGTGGAGCAGGGAATGGATCGCCGCACCTTCGTCTCGGGTGCTGCCGCGGGCCTCGGCGCAGCGGTGCTGCTCGGCGACCCACTCGCCGCGTCAGCCCGGGCACGCCGCCGCACCCGCTACGCGCGCGTGCCGCTCGCCAAGGGCGTGGAGTTCAACCAGAGCGTCGCGTCCGGGCAGGTGCGGGAGCGCGGCATCACGCTGTGGACGCGCCTCGAGGGGTTGACGAAGACGGCGCGCCTGCAGGTGGAGGTCTCGCCCGACCAGGACTTCCGACGCATCCTTCACCGCGCAGACGTGGTCGCCGACGCGGCCCAGGATTTCACCGCGCGCGTGGCGGTCAGTTCGAAGGCACTGAGGCCCGGCGAGCGCTACTTCTACCGCTTCTACACCTGCATGGACGAGAACTCTCCGGTCGGCCGCTTCAAGACGGCCCGCCCCGCCGACTCGCGCGAGCCCGTGCGGATCGGCTTCTGGTCCTGCCAGAAGTTCCGCAGCGGCTTCTACACGGCCCACGCCGGTCTGGCCCAGGAGGACCTCGACCTCATGCTCTGCCTCGGAGACTACATCTACGAGGAGGGGGGCGAGAGCAGCGTCCCCGGGCGCGAGGACCGCACCGGCGTAAACGGCGACGGTGAGGTGCAGACGCTCGACGAATACCGGGAGAAGTACAGCTTCTACCACACCGATCAGAACCTCCTGAGAGTGCGCGAGAGCCACGCGATGATGGCCATCTGGGACGACCACGAGTTCGAGAACAACTACGCCGGTGACTCTCCGAGCAAGAACCCCGCAGAGGAGAACGTGTCGATGCCCCGGCGCGTGCCGTTCCTCGAGCGGCGCGCCAACGCCTACACCGCCTTCTTCGAGCAGATGCCGCGCATCCGGCCGAAACGGACGCCCAACCGCATCTACGGCACGATCCCGCTGGGCGGCAACGCCGAGGTGTTCCTGCTCGACACCCGTCAGTTCCGCGACGATCAGGCCTGTGGCGATGTGTCAGCCAGCTTCTGCCCGCGGGGCGGCGACGCCGACAACCCGAGTCGGACCCACCTCGGCCCCGAGCAGAAGGCCTGGCTGAAGGACGGCCTGGCGCGCTCGCGGGCCGCCTGGAAGATCGTGGCCAACCAGGTGATGATCATGAGCTTCGAGTTGCCGCGTGGCAACTTCGTGAACCCCGACCAGTGGGACGGGTACTCGGCCGAGCGGCGGGAGATCCTCGAGCACGCGCGTGACCGCGGCGTGCAGGGCCTCACCTTCCTGACCGGCGACATCCACACCTTCTTCAGCGGCAACGTCACGCCGTCGGGGCGCCAGGGTCCGGGTGAGCCCGAGTCCGTGGCCACGGAGTTCGTCGGCGGCTCGATCAGCTCGTCCGGTCTGGCCGACCGCATGGGCCTTTCCGGCGAGAGCGGCAGCGCCCCGACCAACGCGGCCGTGCTGGCCAACAACCTGCACATCAAGTACTCGAACCAGACCTTCAAGGGCTACGGCGTGCTCGAGGCCCGGCCGGACGAGCTGGTCGTGGACTACCGCTCGCCGCGCAGCGTTACCCAGCCGCAGAGCGAGATCGTCACGATCGCCCGCCATCGCGTACCGCGCGACCGGGCGGAGATCGAGGTCAGCCCGGTCGCGAACTTCGACGACCCGTAGGCGCTCCGAAACCCGCCCGTCACACGGAAATGACGGGCGGGCTCGGGGCGGCTTGCGGTGGTCGAGCGGCTAGTGGACGACCAGCCTGCGCGAGGGGCTTCGGCCGACGGCGTGGTCGCCATCAGCCGGCGATACCCGTACGCGATAGGTGCCCGTCCGACGGATCGTGAGGCGCCTGGAGTAGCGGGAGCGCGGGATGCTGGTCCCAACCGAGGCCGGCTTGAGCGTGGCGGTCAGCACGGTCTTCCACGTACCCGTAACGGTCCGGCGCTGGATCCTGGCGAACTTGCCATTGTGGGCGGGGGTCACCAGGCCCGAGAACCTGACGCTCTGTCCAACGGCGGGCGTCCTGTCGCTCACGCCCAGCGTGACCTTTACCCGCACGCTCACGGCGAACTCGGTGCTCGTGACCGGCGGCGAGGTCTTGGCGGTCACCCGATACCTGACGTTGCGCGTCGGCCTGACGGTGAACGAGTAGTCGCCCTTGTTATCCGTGACCGCGGTCCCGGCGTCCGCGAACCCGCCGGTGAACGGGAAGAAGTTCCGCTGGAGCGTCACGGTTACGCCGGCATTGTTAGGCCCGCTCAGCCGCCCGGAGATCACCGCCCGGCTGCCGTAGATGATCGTGGCGGGAGCGGCAGCGATCGAGATGGTGTTGGTCTGACCCGGACCCGGAGTTCCGCCCGCAGCCGGAGTGGTGAAGGTCACGTTCGCGCCAGGGGTGGTCCCGGCCGAGTTGGTGGCCACCAGGCGGTAGTTGTAGGTCGTCTGAGGCTGCAGGCCCGTCACGTCCGCCGACACGCTCTTGCTCTTGGTCGGATTTCCCTGCACCGGCCCCTGCGTGGGGGTCTGGGTGCCGTAATCGGTAGTGGTCCCGTACTGGAAGTAGTACGTGGTGTCGCTCTGGCTTGGCACCACGTCCCCGTTGAGGGTTGCGGAGGTGGCTGTCAGGTTCGTGGCCGGGGCCGTGGTGGCGGTTGGCGCGGCCGCGAGGGCCGTGCCCGCGGTCACCGCGCTCAACATTACGAGCGTGACGATGAATCCAAGAGCTGTTCGTCTCAAGAGTGATCTCCCTCTAAATCTGGCTTTGGGCGGTGTGGCTGTTGAGACGCCGCGCTCCTAGGGAAGTTCGAGAGTTTCCAAGGAACCGCTCGCGTGACAGTCCCGGAGCGGCCTCGATGTGCCGCTTCAGCGCTCCAAAGGCGAAGGGCGTCAGGCTCGTGGTCCTAGTAGAAGACCGTCCGCGTGCGGTGCCTCGGCACCGCCTTGTAGCGGCGCTCCTGACCGCGATTCCACAGCCAGGTGTCGAGCGTCCGGGGTGGCACGCCGAGATCGGCGGCGATCAGCTCGCAGGCGTGCACGCCGCACGCCCGGATCTCGCGTTCCTCCTCACCGGCCGGCAACAGCTCCCCGGCATCGATCCGCCGCGCGAGCGCATCGTCGTAGGCGAGCACGCCGTCGACGCGCAGGACGTGCGGCACGAGGTTGTCGGCGAAGATCGTGAGCCGGTCGAGGTCGTGGAACTCGGCGGCGCCGGCGAGGGCCAGGTCGTTCGGCACGATCTGCGCGCGCTTGTAGAAGCCGCGGTCGTCGAAGAAGGGCATGGCGGCGGCGAGCGTCTCGGCCAGCCGCTCGGCCGAGCCCTTGGCCGCATCTATGACGTCGAGTGCCGTGCGGTCCCCGAGGAAGGTGCCGAGGTCGTTGAGCGCTCGTGCGTACAGACCCATCAGCTCGTGCGACGCAGCCTGGCCGAGGACGCCGGCGACGGTCGGCTGGTCGAGTCTTTGCAGCTCCTCAGGTGACCACGGGCCGCCGGAGCGAAAGCGGTCGGTCAGCGCCGAGGCCACCGTGAAGTATCCAGAGCAGCCCGGCCGCTTGCGCAGCGTCGGGAACCAGCCCGAGCCGAAGTTGATCGCGTCGAGGGTGAGGAAGTAGGCGGCCACATCCTCGCGCGAGCCCTCGAGGTAGTGGCGCGCGGGGTCGAGGAGCGGGGGAGGGCCGGCCTCGATCGAGTTGAGGCGGTCGAGGTCGATGCGTACGTGGCGGGCAGCGGTAGCGATCTCGGCGCATGAGCGGCGGACGTCGTCGGTGAGGCTCATCAGGGCGTCGGCCGCGCAGCGAGTGGTCGGTGATCTCGCTTGAACGCGCAGGTCAAGCCGCGAAGAACTCCGTCATCGCGCCTGCCACGCGAGCCGGATCGTCTTCCATGCAGAAGTGGCCGGCGTCCGGCACGTGCACAAGATCGGCGTGGGGCAGGAGCGCGGTGAGGTCCTCGCCGATCGAGGGGTTCAACCAGGTGTCGTGCTGGCCCCAGATCACGCGCACGGGGGTCCTCATGGTGGACAGCAGCGGCTCGAACTCCGCGGTGTCACGCTCATCGAGCTTGGCGACGTTACGCAGGTACAGTGCCTGCCCCTCGGCGCCGGTCCACTGGCCGAAGAGGGCCTCAAAGATCTCACGCTCCAGCTCGCGGTGGGTCGAGCTCCGGAGATGCTTCGCGATCTCCCGTGCCAGCCTGTCGTCCGGTAGGGGTCCGTACCGGTGGAGGTTGGCCTGCATCTCCCGCGTCCGGGGAGTGATCCACGGCCGCAGCGCCACGGCGTCGATCAGTGCCAGCCTGCTCATCGCCACCTCGCCGAGGAGGTGCGCTCGAAGGACCACCGCGCCGCCGATGTCGTGGCCCGCGACAGCCGGCCTCACCACCTGCCAATGTTCGATGAGCTCGGCCAAGACCTCTGCGTGTGCGCGGATGCTCACGTCCTGTCCTACGTGGCGCTCGGACTCGCCGAACCCGAGAAGGTCGAACACGAAGACCGTGTGCCGCTCGGCGAGAACCGGCGCGATGCGCCGCCAGATGTAGGACCGGCTCGGCGTCCCGTGCACGAGGACGACGGGCGGACCGCCACCCGAGCAGTCGAAGGCGATCTCGCCTCGACTGGTCCGCGTTCGGTGACGCAACTGCCGCTGCACGTCGCCCTACGCTACGCGACGCCGGCCGCGACCGACCCCCGCTCTATCCTCGATCGGTGGCCATCGACACCGCTACCGAGGCCCTCTTGGAGGGCCTCAACGAGCCCCAGCGCGAGGCCGTTCTGCACCCTGGCGGGCCGCTTCTGATCCTCGCCGGGGCCGGCTCCGGCAAGACCCGTGTGCTCACCCGCCGCATCGCTCACCTCGTGGGCACGGGCCACGCGCAGCCGGGCGAGATCCTCGCCATCACCTTCACCAACAAGGCCGCGCAAGAGATGCGCGAGCGGGTCGAGCAGCTCGTCGGCCGCCAGGCTCGCGCGATGTGGGTCATGACCTTCCATTCGGCCTGCGCCCGGATGCTGCGCGCCGACGCCGAGCGCCTGGGGTACACGCGCGGCTTCACGATCTACGACGCCGCCGACTCGCTGCGGCTGATCAAGCGCTGCACCGAGGAGCTCGACATCGACCCCAAGCGCTTCGCCCCGCGTGCGATCCAGCGACAGATCTCGGACGCCAAGAACAATCTCTTGGACGCGGGCGCCTACCGCGAGAAGGTCGCCTCGTTCTTCGAGCAGACGGCCGCGGACGTGTACGAGCTCTACGAGCAGCGCATCCACGGCATGAACGCCATGGACTTCGACGACCTGCTGCTGCGCAGCGTGAACCTGTTCGAGCTCTTCCCCGAGGTGGCCGAGCGCTACCAGCGCAACTTCCAGCAGATCCTCGTCGACGAATATCAGGACACCAACCGGGCCCAGTACCGCTGGCTGCAGATTCTGGCCGCGAAGCACCGGAATCTGGCGGTCGTCGGGGACGATGACCAGTGCCTCGCGGAGGGGACGCTCGTGACCATGGACGACGGAACCGAGCGCCCGATCGAGCGAATCGAGGTCGGGGACATGGTGATGTCGTCCTACGGCAGCGGCGACTTCCGGCCGGCGCGTGTAACCAAGACGATGAGGAGCTCTTGGAGAACCGGAGTGGCGATCACCACGGCGGCCGGCCGTCGACTCGTCTCGACTGACGATCACGTCCACTTCGCGGGCTATCGGCTCGGTCTCACGCCGCAGATGCACATGACCTACCTGATGCGCCGCGGCGACAAGGGCTTTCGCGTTGGCACATCCCGGACCTACACGAAGGGCCGCGTCAAGCCGGTGGTGGGCTTCCACCTGAGGACACGCCAAGAGCACGCGGACACCGCCTGGGTCGTGTCGACTCACTGCTCCGAGGCCGACGCCCGTGTGGCCGAACTGGAGCTTTCGCTGCGATATCAGCTTCCAACTCTGCCCTTCGTGGCGCGCCGTGGGGGCAAGGAGAACGGGTTGGTTTCGAGCCAAACACTGATCGATCGTGTCTTCGAGAGCGTCGATTGCGAGGAGGGTGGCAAGCAGCTCCTCATCGACCAAGGGCTGGGCACTGACCATCCTCACCACTGCTCTCAGGGGTTCGAAGGCCGGCGTCGGAACCTGGTCGTAACCCTGTGCGGCGAACGCCGCGGCAGGACGCCGATGCACACCATCGCCATGGGCGGTCGCGACGAGGATGCCCGAAGCGCGCTCGAGGATCTGGGGCTGTCGGTCCGCCCGGCCAAGCACGGCTCGGCGAGCTGGAGGTACGAGAGCGCCTTCTCGAGCCTTGCAAGGCTCACGGAGGTGATCCGGCGGATTGAAGCGGCCATGGACGTGTCCGTCCGGTGCGTGGCCCGCTTTGGCGCAAAGTCGGGGGTGAAGGAGCGAAACACCCTACCCTTCTGCAAAGCCTCCGCCGTCCGACCCGGGATGGCGATGTTCTCTTCAGACGGGGGTTACGACCTCGTCGAGTCCGTTGAGCAGATCGAGCTCGACCGGCCGGTCTACGACATCAACGTCGAGGGGACCCACAACTTCATAGCGGGCGGCCTGGTTACCCACAACTCGGTGTTCGCCTTCCGCGGCGCCGATATCCGCAACATCCTCGACTTCGAGGACGACTTCCCCGACGCCCTCGTGGTCAAGCTCGAGCAGAACTACCGCTCGACCCAGACCGTTCTGTCCGCAGCCAACGCCGTGGTCGCCCACAACCGCGAGCGCAAGGCCAAGGCCCTGTGGACCGACTCCGGTGAGGGCGAGCCCATACACGTGCGCGAGCTCGACGACGAGCACGCCGAGGCGCGCTTCGTGGCCGGGGAGGTCGAGCGGCTCGTCGACGAGGGCGGCTCGCGGGACGAGATCGCCGTCTTCTACCGCGCCAACGCGCAGAGCCGCGTGCTCGAGGACACGCTCGTGCGCTACGGCGTCGCCTACCAGGTGATCGGCGGCACGAAGTTCTACGAGCGCGCCGAGATCCGCGACGCTCTCGCCTACCTGACCCTCCTCGCCAACCCCCAGGACGTCGTGTCCTTCGGCCGCGCCGTCAACTCACCGCGGCGGGGGATCGGAGACACGACGCAGACGCGGATCGCCGGCCACGCCAACACGCTCGGTGAGTCGATCTGGGACGTCGCCCTCGAGCCCGAGACGGTGCCCGGCCTGGGTGCTGCGGCGATCAAGTCGGTGAGCCGCTTCATGTCGACGATGGAGCGGCTGCGCGAGCGCGCCGAGACCGCGTCGGTCGGCGACCTGCTCCAGGAGCTGCTCGACGAGACCGGGTACACCGACGCCCTGAGGGTCGAGCGCACGATCGAGGCCCAGGGGCGGCTCGAGAACCTCGACGAGCTCGTGGGCGTCGCGCGCGAGTACGACGCCGGGGCCGAGGAGCCGTCGCTCGAGGAGTTCCTGCAGCAGATCTCGCTCTTCTCCGACCAGGACGAGTTGCGCGACGACGAGGGCACGGTCACGCTGATGACCCTGCACAACGCCAAGGGCCTCGAGTTCCCGGTCGTCTTCATGATCGGGATGGAGGACGGCATCTTCCCGCACATGCGCTCGATCGAGGCCGGCGACCTCGAGGAGGAGCGGCGCCTCTGCTACGTCGGGATCACACGCGCGATGCGCGAGCTCTACATGACCTGCACGCGCACGCGCAACCTCTACGGGTCGCGCGACCACAATGTGCCGAGCCGCTTCCTCGGCGAGATCCCGGAGGAGCTGACCGACCGCGCAGCACAGCCCGCCCGCACCTTCGGCTCGACGTCCTGGAGTCGCGGCGCGACCGGCGTCGCGCCGGTGGCTCCGCAGCCGTCGTCCGGTGTGTCCTTCGCCCTCGGTGAGGACGTGATCCATGCCACGCTGGGGGACGGAGTGGTCACGGCCGTCGAGAGCGACGGCGTGGTGGTCGTGCGCTTCGCCTCCGACCACTCGGAGCGCAAGATGATGGTCGATTACGCGCCGCTGAAGAAGCGCTAGTGGCCGCCTCCGAGGCCACCGTGATCGACGGCAAGGGGGTGGCCGCTGGTGTGCGCGAGCGCGTGGCGGGCGAGGTCGCGGAGCTCGTCGCCGAGCACGGCGTCAAGCCTGGGCTGGCCACCGTCCTCGTGGGCGACGACCCGGCCTCGGCCATCTACGTGCGTCGCAAGCGGGAGGCGTGCGGGGAGGCCGGCATCGAGTCCTTTCACCACGAGCCGCCCGCCGACGTATCGGAGGACGAGCTCGGGGCCCTGCTGACGCGCTTGAACACCGACGAGGCCGTGCACGGCATCCTCCTGCAACTGCCCGTGCCACGCCACATCGACGCGGACGCGATGACCCTGACCATCGATCCCGACAAGGACGTCGACGGGCTGCATCCGGTGAACGCCGGCCGCCTGATGCAGGGCCGCGACGGGATGGTGCCGTGCACCCCCGCCGGGGTGATTGAGCTGCTCGACGCCTCGGACACCGAGCTGGCCGGCGCCCACGCGGTGGTGATCGGGCGCTCGAACCTGGTGGGCAAGCCGCTCGTACAGCTCCTGCTGGCCCGCAACGCGACGGTGACCACCTGCCACTCGCGCACGCGCGACCTTGCCGCGGTCTGCCGCCAGGCCGACGTGCTCGTGGCGGCGGTGGGCACGCCGGGGCTGGTCGGCGCCGACATGGTGCGCGAGGGCGCCACCGTGATCGACGTCGGCACCAACCGGACCGATGCCGGGTTGGTGGGAGACGTCGACTTCGAAGCGGTGCGCCAACGCGCCCGGGCGGTGACGCCCGTACCAGGGGGCGTGGGGCCGATGACGATCGCCATGCTCCTCGCCAACACGGTCGAGGCGGCGCGGCGGCAGCTCAAGCGACAGTAACCTGAGTCGGGTGGATCTGAGGCGACCCCGCCTGGGAGAGGTGATCGCCGGTATCGCGGGCGTGGTGTTGCTCGTGTCGCTGTTCCTGCCCTGGTACGAGGGATCGTCGGGCGGAGTGAGTGCCTGGGACGCCTTCTGGGTGCTCGACGTCTTTCTGCTCGTGACCGCCCTCATGGGCATCGGCGTCTTCGTCATGGCGATCACCCAGCGCGTGCCCGCGGTTCCGGTGGCCACGGCGGCGCTCACCGCTTCGGTCGGGATCATCGCTTCGGTGTGGGTGCTCCTGCGCGTCCTGTCGGTCCCGGGGCCCGACGGCACGCTCGAGCGGGAGCTGGTTTGGCTCGGTCTGCTGGCCACGACCGTTCTGACCACCGGAGCGTGGCTGAGCATGCGCGACGAGGGCTTCGGGCTGCACCCCTCCGGGGACATCGAGGCAACGCTCGGCGGCCGTGACCCGAACGCGGAGGTGCCGGTGCTCCAGGTGCCGCCGTCGGCGGGACGAGCCTCAGGCAGTTGAGCGGCGGACGTTTCACAAGGGGCGACGCGCTCGCCGTGCTGGCCGCGGTCGCGCTGCTGTTCGTCATGGCCACCGACTGGTACAGCTCGCCGGAGGGCGACGAGCTACGCCGCATCGAGCGGCTGGCCGAGCCCGACGACTCACTCGGTCCGGAGGCAAGCGACCTGGGTCGGCAGCAGCGGGAGCAGGCCAGCCAGTCGGCCGAGGCGGAGGAGCGCAACGCCTGGACCGCCGACGGATTGATCGACCGCGTGATCCTGCTGGCACTACTGGCCGCGATCGCCGCGGCCGTCTCTCTCGCGGTCTCCGCTGTGAGGGAGCGGTCGCTCGGGGTGCCCGGCGGTGCGCGCGGGCTCGCCCTGATCGCGGCCACGTTCGCTTCCATGCTGGTGGCCTACCGCATCGTGCAGGAGCCCGGGATCGACGCGGTGACAACCATCCGCGGGGGTCCCTTCCTCGCGCTCGTCGCACTTGGGCTCATGGCCCTGGGAGCGATCCTGACGTTGCGCGGCGGTGGGGTGCAGGTGGCGAGCGACGGTGCGGTGATCCAGGGCGAGGCTGGGGAGCGGCAGGTCGCGACAGCGGCAGGTCGCGACCAACGCGCGGGGGCTTCGGGCCCGGTCGAGCCCGCCGGCGTCGCCGGGCCCGTGATCGAAGCCCCAGCGGCGTCGACTGCCCCCGAGGCCGAGATGCCGCCGCCTGGGGAGGCCGAGGCCGAGATGCGCCCGGCTCCGGAGGCCGAGATGCCGCCCGCCTCGGAGTCAGAGGCCGAGACGCCGCCCGCCCCCGGTCCCGCAGAGGCCGGAGGGTCACCCTCGGGGCTTCCTCACGGCGAGGCGCATGCCCCCCCGACCGCTGCGCCCTCCGACGCCCTGAACGGCGCCGCCCCGGTCTCCTATCGCCGCAGGTTCTCGGCCGACCAGCGAGCGCGCATCGCCGAGATCGCCCGCTCCGATCCAAGCGCGTCCGGCAAGCCCTACGCCCGGTGGACCCATGCCCGGCTGGCCACCCATCTCGTCGAGGAGGGAGTCGTCGACTCGATCTCTCCGGGCACCGTGGGGCGCATCCTCAGGCAGGAGGGCGTCAGCGGCGATCCGGCGAGCCACAACTAGGACGTCGCCCAATCGGCCTGGTCGTCAGGGGGGGTTGGGCCGATTCCGCCACACGGAGTGTCGAAATCCGCCCAACCCCCCTCCGTAGGACCGGAGATCGGGAACCAGGCGCTCCGCGCGGGTCGGACCGCCCGCTCACTACGATCCTGCGGTGATCGAGCGTGAGCAGGTCCTGCACGTCGCCCGGCTGGCTCGGCTGCGACTCAACGGCGACGAGGTCGAGCGCATGCGCGCCGAGCTATCGGGGATCCTCGACCACATCGAGAAGATCGGCGAGCTCGACCTGGACGGTGTGGACCCCACCTCGCACGTGATCGCGCTGGAGAACGTGCTGCGCCCCGACGAGCCGCGCCCGAGCCTCCCGCGCGGGGTGGCTCTCTCCATGGCCCCGGATCCCGGCGACACCGGCTTCGGGGTCCCGAGCCCCGGCTCGTGACCGATCTGCTCGACCTGACCGCGTCAGAGGCGATCGCAAGCGTCGGAGCGGGGGAGACCTCCGCCGGAGAGCTCTTCGAGAGCTGCCGCGAGCGGGCCCAGAGCGAGGATCTCGGCGCCTTCCTGTGGGTCGCCGAAGGCTCCGCGCCCACCATCGCCCCTGACGCGCCGCTCGCCGGTGTCCCGCTGGCCGTCAAGGACCTGTTCTGCGTCGAGGGCGGGCCCAGCACCTCGGGCTCGCGCATCCTCGAGGGCTACCGGCCGCCCTACACGGCCACGGTGGTCGAGCGCCTCGTCGCGGCGGGAGCGCCCATGGTCGGCAAGACCAACATGGACGAGTTCGCGATGGGCTCGTCGAACGAGAACTCCGCCTACGGGCCGGTGCGCAACCCGTGGGACCGCGAGCGCGTGCCGGGCGGCTCCTCGGGCGGCTCTGCCGCGGCCGTCGCGGCCGGCATCGCCCCGTGGGCCATCGGCACCGATACCGGCGGCTCGATCCGCCAGCCGGCCTCCCTCTGCGGCCTGGTGGGGCTCAAGCCGACCTACGGCAGCGTGTCCCGCTACGGGATGATCGCGTTCGCCTCCTCGCTCGACCAGGCCGGGCCGATCACCCGCGATGTGACCGACGCGGCCCTGCTGCTCCGTCACATGGTCGGCCGCGACCCGTGCGACTCGACTTCTCTCGACCACCCCGAGACGATCGCGCTGCCTCAGGCCGACAGGCTCGACGGATTTCGCTTCGGCGTCCCACCCGAGCTCTCGGGCGAGGGCATCGAGCCCGGGGTCCTGACGGTGCTGAAGGACGTGCTCGGCCGGGTCGAGCATCTCGGGGGACGCGTCGACGAGACGCGGCTTCCGCACTCGCCCCACGGGCTGTCGGCCTACTACGTGCTGGCCCCCGCCGAGGCGAGCGCCAACCTGGCGCGCTTCGACGGAGTGCGCTACGGCCTGCGGGCGGGCAACGGCGACCTGCTGTCGATGTACGAGGAGACGCGCGCCGAGGGCTTCGGGGACGAGGTCAAGCGTCGCATCATGCTCGGTACCTACGCCCTCTCGTCGGGCTACTACGACGCCTACTACGGCCGGGCCCAGCGCGTTCGCACGAAGATCGTCGCCGATTTCGCGAGCGCCTTCGAGTGCTGCGACTTCGTGATCACCCCGACCTCCCCGTCGGTGGCCTTCAGAATCGGCGAACGCACCGACGACCCGCTCGCGATGTACCTCTCCGACTTCTGCGCGGTGCCCGCGTCGCTCGCCGGGCTGCCTGCGATCTCCATTCCGGGTGGACTGTCGGAGGGCCTGCCGGTGGGCATCCAGCTCGTGGGGCCGGCGTTCAGCGAGAACCGGCTGCTCGCGGCCGCCCACGCGCTCGAGGGGGCCATCGCCTTCCCGAAAGGGCCGCGCCCGTGAGCATCGCCGACCGCACCTACGAGCCCGTGATCGGCCTCGAGATCCACGTGCAGCTCAGCACGCGGACGAAGATGTTCTGCGGCTGCGCCCTGTCCTTCGGCGAGGAGCCGAACACGCGCACGTGCCCCGTCTGTCTCGGCCACCCGGGAACGCTGCCGGTGGTCAATGCCGAGGCCGTGCACTACGGCCTGATGATCGGCCTCGCGCTCGAGTGCGAGCTCGCGCCGCGCTCGATCTTCCACCGCAAGAACTACTTCTATCCCGACCTGCCCAAGGGCTACCAGGTGTCGCAGTACGACATCCCGCTGGCCGCGGGCGGCCGGCTCGGCGACGTTCGCATCCACCGCGTGCATCTCGAGGAGGACGCCGCCAAGCTCGTGCACGCCGGCGCCTCGGGGCGGATCCACGGAGCGGAGGGCTCGGTGGTCGACTTCAACCGCGGCGGCACTCCGCTCGTGGAGATCGTGTCCGAGCCGGACATCGGCTCGGCGTCCGAGGCGGCGGACTGGCTGCGACTGCTGCGCGCCACGCTGCGCCGCCTCGGGGTCTCCGACGTGAACATGGAGGAGGGCTCGCTGCGCTGCGACGCGAACGTGTCGATCCGGCCCGTCGGCCAGGCGACCCTTGGCACCAAGGCCGAGCTCAAGAACATGAACTCGTTCCGCTTCATCGAGCGCGGCATCGAGGCCGAGATCGCCCGGCAGGAGGCGATCGTGCGCTCCGGCGAGGTGGTGGTCCAGGAGACGCTGCACTTCGACCCGGTCAGCGGCGCCCTCACCCCACTGCGCTCCAAGGAGGAGGCCCACGATTATCGCTACTTCCCGGAGCCGGACCTCGTGCCCATGGCCCCCACGGAGGCCATGGTGGCCCGCGCCCGCGACGCCCTTCCGGAGCTGCCGGCGGCGCGGGCCGAGCGCTTCGAGCGCGACCTCGGCCTGAGTCCCGACACCGCCCGGCTGCTCTCCTTCAGGGGCGAGCTCGGCGACTACTACGAGGAGGCGCTCGGAGCCGCGCAGGCCGATGGCGGCGCCGATCCCTCGGCGCTGGCGAGCTGGGTGACCGTGGAGCTGGTTCCGCGTCTCCCCGACGGCGATTTCTCCTCCTCCCGGGTGCGTCCGGACGCGCTCGCGCGCCTCGTGAGCATGGTCGGCGCCAAGCAGGTGTCGGGCTCTGCGGCCAAGGAGGTGCTCGACGCGATGGCGACAGACGGCGGCGACCCCGAGGCCATCGTGGCCGAGCGCGGCCTGGCCATGACCGCGGCCGGGGACCTCGGGGACATCGTCGACCGGGCGATGGACGACAACGCGGCCGCCGTCGAGCAGTACCGCGGCGGCAAGGAGAAGGCCCTGGGAGCGATCGTCGGCGCCGTCATGCGCGAGACCAAGGGCCGCGCCGACGGCGGCGCGGTCCGCGAGCTGATCCTCGAGCGTCTGAAGGCCTAGGCCCGCAGCGAGCCCGCGCCGGCTCCCTATCATCCGATGCCCACCACGGCCCAGGGAGACACGATGGCGCGACTCATCCGCATGGACTCGACCGGACACTCGACGCTTGCCGAGTGGACCACCCAGGACGACACCGCGTTCGAGGCGGCCGTCGATGCCTTTCGCGGGCAGCTCGACGCCGGCTACATCGGCGTCCAGCACGAGGGCGAGGGGCGCGCAACCCAGGTCACCGAGCTGCCGGCGGATGCCGACCTCGTGATCATGCGCCGCCCGATCGCCGGCGGTTAGCGGAGCCGCCGGAGCACGCGGATGGGTACCTCGGCGGCGGCCCCCTCGCCGCCGGCGGCCACGGTTCTGCCCGAGCTCGGCGGGGTCCCCTGGCGCAGGCGCGAGAGCAGCGCCTCACTGCTCAGGTGGGGGCGGTTGTGGACGCTCTCGACGATCGCCCACACCGTGCCCTTCATCGCCGCGGGGCTCGTGCTGATGGCGCTCGAGCCGTTGACCGCGCCCGTGGCGCTCGCGAGCTTCGCCCACGCCTGGATCATCCCCGAGCTGTACGCCGCTCGCGGCGTGGGCGTAATCCGCCCCAAGGGGGCGCGCCACGCCCGCTCCGAGCCGGTGGCCCAGGGCCTGCTGGCCGATCTGCTCTCCCACGACGCCCGGGAGCTGCAGCGCGCGACCGGGTTGGCACTCGAGCGTGGAACGCTCGGCGTCTGGCTCGTGGGAGAGGCCGGCGCCCTGCTCGTGGCCCCCGGCGGCCGGCGCGTGCACTGCCTGTGCGTGCGCGCCACCGATGCCGAGCTGCCGCCGTCGGACCGGATCGCGCACCTGCTGCTGGCGCTGCGCACCGACGAGGCGGGCTTTGCCACCGTGGCCAACCACGCCTTCGCCGGGGCACCCTGGCGCATCCGCAGGCGGCTCACCCCGCGCATGCGTCCCGCGCTGGCGGCGGCGCACGACGAGGCGCGCGCCTAGCCTGGCCGAGCCGTCGAGGGCGGTAGCCTGCGGCGCCTCGTGGCTCGCACGGTCGTCATAGCCGGAGGTGGCTTCGGCGGATTGTACGCGGCGCGGCGCCTCGAGCGCCTGCTTCACCCGGGCAGCGCGCGGATCGTCCTGATCAGCGATGCCAACTTCCTGCTCTACACGCCCTTGCTGCCCGGAGCGGCCGCCGGGACCCTCGAGCCGCGGCACGTGGTGGTTCCCCTGCGCGAGGAGCTCGAGCGCACCGATATCCGCCTCGGCCGCGTGACCGGAGCCGACCCCGACACGCGGACCCTCGCCTACACCAGCGTGGACGGGCGCCGGGAGAGGATCGGGTACGACCAGCTCGTGGTGGCACTCGGCTCGGTATCCCGTGTGCTGCCGATACCCGGCCTTGCCGATAATGGCCTGGGCTTCAAGACGATCTCGGAGGCGATTGCGCTCAGGAACCGCGCGCTCCTCAACCTGGAGATCGCCGAGTCCATCGACGACGCCGAGGAGCGCCGCGGCTATCTGACCTTCGTCTTCGTGGGCGCGGGCTATGCGGGGCTCGAGGGCATAGCCGAGTTGCAGGACTACGTGGCGGACGTGATCGAGCGCTACCCGCGCTGCCGCCTCGACGGCACGCGCTGGATACTCGTCGAGGCCCAGGATCGGGTGATGCCGGAGATCCAGGAGAGCCTGGCGCGCTTCGCCACCGCGGAGCTGCGGGCGCGCGGCGTGGAGATCCTGACCTCCACTCGAATCGAATCGGTCGACGAGCGCTCGATGACCCTGTCCACCGGGGAGACGGTGCCCACCCGCACGCTCTGCTGGACCGCCGGGGTCAGGCCGCCCGCCATGCTCGCGGAGCTCGGGCTGCCCCTCGACGAAGGTGGCCGGATCACGGCCGACAGCCGGCTCAGGGTCCCGGGACGCGACGGAGTGTGGGCGATCGGCGACGCCGCGGCAGTGCCCGACCCGGCCAAGGGTGGCCGGACTGCCTGCCCGCCCACGGCGCAGCACGCACTGCGGCAGGGTCGCCTCGTGGCCGGCAACGTGGCGGCGACCCTCGGGCGGGGGCGCGTTAGGCCGTTTCGCTATCGCACGCGGGGTGTCTTCGTGGATCTCGGGCGCTTCCAGGCCGTGGCCAGCCTGATGGGGCTGCGGGTGCGCGGCTTCCCAGCCTGGTTCGCGGCTCGGACCTACCACCTGGCCCTCATGCCCGGCGGGAGCCGCAGGCTGCGCCTGGTGGTGGATTGGACCGTCGAGCTGCTGTTCGGCCGCAGCTCCTCGGAGCTGGGGCAACTCGGTCACCCGCCGTCGTTGGGCGGCTTCCTCGGACCGGTGGGGCGCGGCGAAGCCGCGGACGGGACGCCGTCTGCAGCCGCTCGCCCCTTGCCGGCGCCCGACGAGACGCGCACGTAGCGGTGGTCGGGGCGGCCGCATTCCCTACACTCGCGCCGCTTGTCGACCGCCGCACTCACCTTCCGGGAAGGCTCCGTAGCCGACCTGTCGACCACCTTCGCCCTCAGTGAGCGCGCGCTGCACCACTCCGCTGCGCGCCAGGGGCTGGTGCCCGCCGCGCCGGGGCCGAGCGACCAACAGATAGCGGCCGACTGGCGTCGCGAGCGCGGTCTGATCGAGTTCATAGCCGCCCAGTCCGGCGGCTCGTACCGGGTCTGCACAGACGGCGACGGGATCGTGGCCTACGCGCGGGTGGTGCGTTTCGGTGAGATGGAGGAGCTCACCGAGCTGATGGTCGATCCCGCGCAACAGGGGAGGGGCATCGGCCGCGCGCTGCTCGCGCAGTGCTGGCCGGGCGACCCGACCCCCGAGCTCGGGAGGGTGGTGATCGCGGCGGGCGCGCCGGCCGACCTCAGCCTCTACACGACCTTCGGCGTGATGCCCGTGACCGGCCACTGGCACCTGCGCCAGCGCACCGACGCCTACGTCGAGCGCCGGGCCCAGGAGATCGACGCCAACGAACCGGCGGTGCACGTGCTCGAGGCCGGCCGCGCCGTGGCGGAGTGGCAGCGGCTGGAGCCGCCCGCGATCGCCCACCACCGCCCCCTGCTGCACGAGTTCTTCGGCCGCGACCGCACGTGTCTGGCGTTCATGGACGCGAGCGGGGAGCACGCGGCCGGTCTCTGCTGGGTGGGCTCGAACGCGGAGATCGGCCCAGCCGTCGGGGCCACGCCCGAGGATCTGGTGCCGGTCGTGCTCGCGGCGCTCGACCGCCTCGCCCGGGTGCAGGCTCCCAAGGAGCTGAGCGTGTTCTCGACGACGATCAGCTGGTGGCTGCTGCGTCGCTTGCGCGGACTCGGCTTCAGGGTGTGGTGGCCGAGCTGGGTGATGTGCTCGGTGCCCCTGCCGGGGCTCGACCGCTACATGCCGACCCGGCCGCCGCACCTGCTGTAGCCGACAGGGCGGCGAGCCCGCGCCTGCGAGAATGACGGTGTGACCGAGGCGCTCTCCACCGTCGCCAGGCGAAGCGTCGCCGTGCTCGTGCTCGCGGCCGTCGCCTTCCTCCTGTTCAAGGTCGTGGTCGGCGCGCTGCTCGGCCTGCTGTGGATCGTGGTGGCGATCGCCGCCGTCGCAGCGGTGATCTGGGCCGTCCGCGCCCTCTAGAAGCAGCGTCCCCGGCGCCGTGGAGTTCCTCGTGATCCTCTTCTTCTTCGGCCTCTCCGCCGGAGCGGTCGCCAAGATCAAGGGCAGCTCGTTCGTCATCTGGTTCCTGATCGGCTTCAGCCTGCCCGCGGTGGGCACGCTCGCGGCCCTGCTCCACCGCCGCGAGCGAACCGTGCTGCGTAGGCGCTGCGACCAGTGCGACAACGTCGTGCCGCTCACCGACCAGGTGTGCATGCGCTGCGGGAGCGATCTGGACTTTCCGGACGAGGCGCTCGCTCCTCACGGCAGCGCTTCGGGCTTCTGAGCAGGCGAAAGCGGCGAGTAGCCGTTGCTAGACTCGGCCGCTCGCGGCCGGGGCACGACCACACCGCTCCGGCCATCTGGGAGCAGCAAAGGAGACCCGCCGCATGAGAGCCGTCGATGCCGTCATGGAGTGCCTCAAGGCCGAGGGCGTCGACGCCGTATTCGGCATCCCCGGCGGGGCCAACCTGCCCACCTACGACGCCCTCTACGACGGCGGCATCCGCCACGTGCTGTGCCGCCACGAGGCCGGTGCCGGCCACGCGGCCGAGGGTTACGCCAAGGCAACCGGCAGGGTGGGCGTCGCTCTCGCCACCTCGGGGCCGGGTGCGACCAACCTCATCACCCCGATCGCCGACGCGATCATGGACTCGGTGCCCACCGTCTTCATCACCGGGCAGGTGCGCACCGATCTGCTCGGCACCGACGGCTTCCAGGAGGCCGACATCACGGGCATGACCATGCCCGTGGTCAAGCACTCGATCATGATCCAGGACCCGCGCGAGATACCGAAGGCCATCCACGAGGCCTTCCACATCGCGCGCACGGGCCGGCCGGGACCCGTCCTCGTGGACCTCCCGCAGGACCTCTCGCGCGCCGACATCGCCTACGAGCCCGACGACCGCATCGCCCTGCCCGGCTACAAGCCCACCACCGAGGGCAACGTCAAGCAGATCCGGCTGGCCGCCAAGGCGATGGCCAACGCCCGCCGCCCGGTGATCTACGCCGGCGGAGGCGTCGTGAACGCCAATGCGGCCGCCGAGCTCACCGAGCTGTGCACCGCCGACCGCTTCCCGGTGACCCTCACCCTCATGGGCCTCGGCGCCTTTCCGGCGCCGCACGACCAGTGGCTCGGATGGCTCGGAATGCACGGCACCCGAGCCGCCAACTACGCCATGGACGAGGCCGACTTGATCATCGCTATCGGCGCCCGCTTCGACGACCGCGTGACCGGCAAGCTGTCCGAGTTCGCCCCGCACGCCAAGTTCATCCACATCGACATCGACCCGGCGGAGATCTCGAAGAACGTGCCCGCGCACATCCCGATCGTCGGCGACGCCAAGAGCATCCTGCCGAAGCTCACACGCGAGTATCGCGCGCTCGAGACCGACTCCGCGCGCCTCGACGCGTGGTGGGAGCGCATCCGCGGCTGGCAGGAGCGCCACCCGCTCGCCTACGAGGACTCAATCGACTCCGAGATCAAGCCGCAGTACATGATCGAGGCGCTGTACGAGGCCACGAAGGGCGACGCCATCATCACCTCCGACGTCGGCCAGCACCAGATGTGGGCCGCGCAGTACTACCACTTCGACCGGCCGCGCCGCTGGATCAACTCGGGTGGCCTCGGGACAATGGGCTTCGGGCTGCCCTCGGCTCTCGGCGCGCAGGTGGCGTGCCCCGACGAGGTCGTGGTATGCGTCGCCGGAGACGGCTCGCTGCAGATGAACTCGCAGGAGCTCGCGACGTGCGTGCAGGAGGAGGTGCCGGTCAAGGTCTTCCTGATGAACAACGGCTACCTCGGCATGGTCCGCCAGTGGCAGGAGCTCTTCTGGGACGGTCGCTACTCGGCCGTCGACATGAAGATGACGCCGGACTGGGTCAAGCTGGCCGAGGCCTACGGGGCCACGGGCATCCGGGCCACCGAGAAGGAGACGCTGGTCGACACCATGAGGCGGGCGCTCGAGACTCCCGGCCCGGTGGTGCTCGACGTGCACGTGACCAAGGAGGAGAACACCTATCCGATGATTCCTGCCGGCCAAGCCGCGAGGGACATGGTCGGCTAGCCGTGGGTGAGGAACCGGCCACTCAGGATGTGCTGTCGCTGGCCGACCTCGAGCTGCCGGGAGTTCGGGCCGGGCGGCGCCACATCGTGTCGATTCTCGTGGAGAACAAGCCGGGCGTGCTCGCGCGGGTCGCCGGGCTCTTCGCCCGGCGGGGATTCAACATCGAGACGCTCGCCGTGGGGCCCACCGACGATCCCACCACGTCGCGCATCACGCTCACGCTCGACGGGGCACGGCACCCGATCGATCAGGTCACCAAGCAGTTGCACAAGCTGATCAACGTCCTGAAGATCCGGGATCTCGAGCCGGAGGAGACAGTCGCGCGCGAGCTCGCGCTGTTCAAGGTGTCGACCGACGAGGACACGCGTGCCCAACTGCTGCACTTCGCCGACATCTTCCGCGGGCGGGTGATCGACGTGTCCAAGCGCTCGACCACGGTCGAGGTCACGGGCACCGACGACAAGATCGAGGCCTTCGAGCGCATGGTGCGCCCGCTCGGCCTGATCGAGATGGTGCGAACAGGCGAGATCGCCGTCGCGCGCGGTCGCGCGGCCACCTGAGCGGACCGGCCACGGAAATGGCCTCCAGCGCGGCCCCGACGCGACCACCGCTCTCGTTGGGGGCCGCCGCGGAGGAGATCCTCGAGCGCCGCCTGCGCGGAGCGCACGTGACGGCGAGGAGAGAGGGCCGAAGCGTGGTGGCGTCGGTCTCGGTGGCAGTGCCGGCGACCGTCGACGTCTCGGCCGTGGTGCTCGGAGCCCGCGGCCCGGGCGACCGGTACTTCTGCCTCGAGCAGCCCGAGCGCGACGGGTTCGCCCTCGCGGGGCTCGGCGAGGCGGCGCGGGTGGAGGCCAGGGGCCCGGAGCGGTTCGTTCAGGTGGCATCCGCCTGCCGAGCCCTCGCCCGCGGTGCCCAGACGGGCGACCCCGCCGAGGATGCCGGGGCCCCGGCTGCCGCCGGTCCGGTGTGGGTCGGAGGATTCGCCTTCGCCGACGAGGGAGGAGCCACGCCCGAGTGGGCGTCGCTCGCGCCCGCCCAGCTCCTGCTTCCCGAGGTGACGCTCGCCTGCAGAGGCGGTCAGGCCCGTTTGACGGCCACCGCGGTGGTCGGCCCCGAGGACGACCCCGGCCTCGCGCTGGAGCGGCTGCGGCGGCGGGTCGACGCCCTGAGCGCCGCCCCCATGCCGCTGCTCGATCCCGACCCGATCGGCCGCCCGCGCGTCGCCGGAGCCGCCTCCCCGTCCCACTACGAGGCCGCGGTTGCGCGAGCGGTCGAGCGCATCCGGGCGGGCGAGCTCGACAAGGTGGTCCTCGCACGCGAGGTCCGCGTGCAGGTGCCCCGGCCGATCGAAGCCGCGGCGGTCTTCGACGGCCTGCGGGCGGCGTTCCCGGCCTGTTATTGCTTCCTGGTCGGCACGCCGGAGCTCGCCTTCGTCGGCGCGAGTCCCGAGCTTCTGATCAGGCGCGAGGGAGCGCGCGCCCAGACCGTGGCGCTTGCCGGGACGACGCGGCGCAGCGCCGACCCCGCCGTCGACTCGCACCTGGGCGAGCAGCTCCTTCGCAGCCCGAAGAATCAGGAGGAGCACGCGATCGTCGCGCGGCGCATCGAGCGCACGCTGCGCCCGCTGAGCGTGTGGGTGGCCGCAGCCGACGAGCCCTCGCTCGTGCGGGTGCAGAACGTGCAGCACCTGGCCACCCCGATCCGGGCCCAGCTCGCCGAACCGCTGTCGACCATCGAGCTCGCCGGAATGCTGCACCCGACTCCGGCGGTGGGGGGCGAACCCTGGGAGCGCGCCGCGCCGCTCATACCCGCCCTCGAGGGTCTCGACCGCGGCTGGTACGCCGGCCCGGTCGGTTGGACCGACCTCAGCGAGGACGGCGAGTTCTGCGTTGCCCTGCGCTGCGCCCTCCTACGCGGCGCGGTCGCTCACCTCTACGCCGGTGACGGCATCGTGCGCGACTCGGTGCCCGCGGAGGAGCTAGGCGAGACCGAGGTCAAGCTCCAGGCACTGCTGCCGCTCCTCATCTGAGAACGGCCCTGCGCCGCGGCGACCGGAAGGCCGCGCTCAGCCGCCCGAGTCGGCGATCTTCCACTCGTCGTCGACCTTCTCGAGCTTCGCCTGGCTCTCCTGGCCCTCGCTCTTGGTCTTGACGGTGGCCTTCTCGCCGTCGACCTTGACCTCGGTGATCTCGAAGTCCTTCTCCGCCTCCTTGGCGCGCTGGTCGGCGCTCTCCTTGATGAAGTCGGTGCACCGCTTCCTGGCCTCGTCGCCCTTCTGCCGGAAGGCGTCCTCGAGGGCCTTGTCGGTGAAGCTCTGGCAGACGGCCTCGGAGTCCTTCTCCCGGACCGCATCCCTGAAGTCGTTCACCGCCGCGCGGACGTCGTCCTCATCGCTTCCTCCGCACGCGCCCAGGCCGAACGCGGCCACCGCCACCACGAGGGCGCATGTGGTGCGCTTGGCCAGCCGGCCGGAGAGGCGATCGTTCATCGGCGAGGGATCCTTTCGAGGGTCGGTTCGGGCGGCAGTCTAGTCACGGAGCGTCGGCGGCAGCGGCGCGCCCGGGAACGACTGCAGGCCCGCCCCCACAACCTCGTGGAGGTCGCGCCGCGCCTCGACGTTGAGCCGCCGGTCGGTACGGACCTCGATGAGTCCCGGGCGCGTCACGGCATCTGCGAGCTCGTCGTCGGTGCCCACGAGAACGTGGGGCAAGCCGGCGGCGGCGGCGAGCGCGCTCAGATCCACGCCGGTCGGAGTGAGGATGTGCTCGGCGTACGTGGCCGCGTCTGCCTCCCGGGCCAGGGGAAGGAAGTCGAAGATCCCCCCTCCGCCGTTGTTCAGGCAGACGATCGTGAGCTCGGCCGCGCGGCGGCCCGCGGCCAGAAGTCCGCCGGCGTCGTGCACGAGCGCCACCTCTCCGATCAGGAGAACGCAGGGGGCGTCGGCGGTGAGGCTCGCCCCCAGAGCCGAGGACACGACCCCGTCGATGCCGTTGGCTCCGCGGTTGGCCAGGATGCGCAGCTCCTCGTCCCGCTGGGGAAGGAAGGCCTCGACGTCGCGGATCGGCATCGAGGAGCTCACCCACAGGGTCGCGCCCGCGGGCAGCGCCTGGGCGAGGGCGGCGGTTACGCGCGGCTCGAAGGCCGCGGGTGTGCCGGCGAGAGCCGGCGGCACCAGGGCGTCGCCGGATCGCCACGACTCGAGCGAGCCGTCGGCCCGGGGAGGCTCGCCTGCCTCTAGAGCGGCAGCCAGGGCGTCGCACGTGGGAGCGGCGTGCGCCACGACCATCGTCTCCGCCGTCCGCGTGGGCTCGTGCCACACGGCGTGGGGATCGACGACGATCTGCGCCGGCCCCTGCAGCCATGTCCTGAGCGGCTTGGACGTGGGTGTATCGCCGATCCGCACAACCACCTCGGGCGCGTGCTCGGCGGCGAAGCGCGCGCTGCGCAGGAGCACGTCGTAGTGGGCGATCACGTGCGAGCGGTCGTGGCGTCCGCAGCGCACCCCCGATGTCGGCTCGGCGAGCAGCGGCCAGCCGGCGGCGCGCGCGAGCCGGGCCGCCGGGGCCGCGACATCCTCGGCCGTCGGCCCGCAGACGATCGCCCCTCGCCGCCCTGCGAGCCGCGCCGCGAGCTCGTTCACCTGGTCGGCCGAGGGCAGCCGCGGCGGCTCCCGCGTCTCCACCCACGGCCGGCCGTCCGTCCGGCCCTCCCAGACCTGCGGGTCGAGCTCCTCTCGCACGGGGGCAAGCGGCTCCCGCAGCGGGAAGTTGAGGTGCACCGGGCCCGGGCGGCCACCCGCCGCCGTCCAGAAGGCCCGGCACGCGAGCGCCCGATGATGCACGGCGCTCTCCCGCCCGGGCGGGTGGTTACCCACCTCCACGAACCACTTGACGAAGGCGCCGTAGAGCTTGATCTGGTCGATGGCCTGCCCGGCTCCGGTGTCGCGCAGCTCCGGCGGGCGGTCGGCGGTGAGCACGATCAGCGGCACGCGCGCCTCATGGGCCTCCACGAGCGCGGGGAGCAGGTTGGCCGACGCCGTCCCGGACGTACAGGTGACGGCCACCGGGCGCCCACTCTCCCTGGCCATGCCCAGAGCCACGAAGCCGGCGGACCGCTCGTCGATGACCGACACGGCCTCGACCGCGGGCTGGGTGGCCAGCGTGAGGGTGAGAGGCGCGTTGCGCGACCCTGGGCTCGTGACCGCGTGGGTCATGCCGCAGCGCACCAGCTCGTCGACGAATGCCTGCAGAGGGGCGAAGGTGCGGTTGATGGGCTGCACGCCGCCTGACGCTATCGGGGCCACCGGGGCGCGTGTTCCCGATCCGCGTGCGGCGCTGGTGATACGAAGGTGCAGTGCACCCGACCGCTCGGCAACCGTCGCTCGTGTTCGTGCCCGGCTTCATGCAGCGAGGAGCCGCGTGGGCTCCGGTGGCTCGCCGCATGGCCGGACGCCATCCCACAGCCTGCCTCGACCTCGACAGCGACACGCTCGACGGTCGAATTGCCGAGGTCGCGGCCGCCGTCCCGCCCGGCGGCGTGGCCGTCGGCTACTCGATGGGCGGCCGGCTGGCCCTCCATGCTGCGCTTCGCGATCCGCGGCGGCCGGCCGCGCTGGTGACCGTGGGGGCGAGCGCGGGGATCGATGACCCGCAGCGGCGCGACGCGCGCCGTGACCACGACGAGGCCCTCGCGCGCTGGATCGAGACCCACGCGATCGAGGAGGTGGTCGCGCGCTGGCAGGCTCAGCCGGTGTTCGCCACGCAGGACGCTTCGCTAGTGGCCGCGCAACGGCCCGACCGGCTCGGGCACGAGCCGGCGGAGCTCGCTCGCGTGCTGCGTGCGGCGGGCCAGGGCGCCACGCCCTCGATCTGGCACCGCCTTGGCGAGATCCGCTGCCCCGTGGTGGCGGTGGCAGGCGAGAGGGACGAGGCCTACGTGGCCCATGCCGAGCGCATGGCGGCCGCCCTCCCGCAGGGGCGCTTCGCGATCGTCCCCGGCGCCGGCCACGCCGCCCACCTCGAGGCCCCCGAGGCCTTCAGCGAGCTACTGCTCGACTTCCTCGACGAGCACCTCGGCCAGCACCTCGTCGCTCACCCGGACCCCTAGGCCCGGTCCCTGCGGCACTGCCATGAGCCCTGCGTGCGGCGGCGGAAGCGCGCGGGCCAGTTCCGCGTCGAAGAGCTCGAGCGTGGCCAGGCCGCAGGCCAGCGACACCCGCTCGGACGCCGCGAGTTGGAGTGCCGCGGCGATGCCCCACGGTCCGTCGAGCGTGCTCGACAGGTAGGCGTCGAGGCCCTCCTCGGACGCGGCCCTCAGCGCTCGGCGGGCCGCCGCGAAGCCGCCGCTCGCGGCGAGCTTCACGTTGACGGCATCGCAGGCTCCCGCCGCCGCCGCGTCGTAGACGTCGTCGGCGGTGGCGATGGCCTCGTCCGCGGCCACCGGGATGTCGAGCTCCTGCCTCACGAGCGCGAGCTCCTGAAGCGTTCTGCACGGCTGCTCGACGAGCTCGAGGTCGAGCGGCATCAGCGCGGTCAGGACGTCCACCGCCTCTTCGGCGCTCCATGCGCCGTTGGCGTCGACCCGCAGAGCGGGCCACGACCCGATCGCCCCGCGCACCGCGGCCACGCGTTCGATGTCGTCCGGCATCCCGACCTTCAGCTTGAAGCACTGGTACCCCGCGCGCACGCCCTCCGCGGCGTGCCGTGCCACCTCCTCGGGGGGACCGCCGGGAAGCGTCATGTTCACCGGAATCACCTCCGCGCCCGGCTCGCCCACCGCCCTGCCGGCGCGGCCACTCTCGAGATCGAGGCGCGCCATCTCCTCGGCCGCTCGGGCCTGGGGCGGTCCCTCGCCGCCGGGCCCGGCGCTGAGGGCCGCGGCCACCTGTTCGATCGACACGCCGTCGTAGCTCTCGAGCGGCGCGGCCTCGCCGTAGCCGAGGGCCCCGTCCTCGTCCTCCAACCGCAGCAGCACGAGCTCGCGGGCGGCCACGACCCCACCGGCCGTGGCGAACGGCTGCTTGAGTGGAATCGACAGCCGGCTGAGGGTGCGCTTCACGAGAGCAGCGTTCCGACGGCGAGGAGGGCGGAGAACACGGCGAGCAGGCGGCCGGTGCCCGCTAGCGCCCGGTTCAGCGACGGGCCGTCGGCCCTCGTCGAGACCACCCGCACGAGGCCCAGGGCGAGCGGGGCAGAGAGCAGGGGCAGCAGCAGCCACGCCGACAGCCCGCCCGCGAGCCACACCAGCGGCGGCACGGCCATGCTGAGCGCGAGCATCGCGGTGAACAGGTGCTTCGCCCGCGCACGACCGAGCTTCACGGCCAGCGTGCGCTTGCCCGCCCGGCGATCGGTGTCGATGTCGCGCACGTTGTTCACCACGAGGATGGCGGCTGCCAGAAGCCCGATTGGGACCGACAGGGCCAGGGCCTCCCAGCGCAGGTTCTCCGTATGCACGTAGTACGAACCACCTACGGCCACCACGCCGAAGAACAGGAACACGAAGACCTCGCCCAGGCCCTCGTATCCGTACGGGCGCGGGCCGCCGGTGTAGAGCACGCCGGCGAGGATCGAGAGCAGGCCCACCGCCAGCAGCAGCGGCCCGGCCAGGTACACGAGGTAGGCCCCGGCGGCCAGCGCCACCGCAAAGGCCGCGTAGGTCCCGATCAACACCTGTCGCGGCGGCATCAGCCCGCCGGCCGTGACCCTCACCGGCCCGAGGCGGTCCTCGGTGTCCGCGCCCCGGCGGGCGTCCGAGTAGTCGTTCGACAGGTTGGTGCCGATCTGGATGAAGAGGCTGCCGACCAGGGTGCATACGAAGGCCAGCGGCCGGAATGACCCCTCGGAGGCGGCCAGGGCAGTACCCACGAGCACCGGTGCCACGGCGGCGGGCAGGGTCCGCGGCCGCGCGGCGGTGATCCACACGGCCAGCGGGCTCCGGGGCCCGGCCGCCCCTCGGGCCTGGACGCTCAAGGTCGCTTCGGGAACTTCCCGAAGTCGGGCGCTCGCCGCTCCACGTAGGCGTTACGCCCCTCCTGGGCCTCCTCGCTCATGTAGAAGAGGAGATTGGTGTCGTGGGCGAGCTGTTGGATCCCGGCCAGGCCATCCTCGGCGGCGTGGAAGCTCGCCTTCACGAGCCGCAGGGCGAACGGCGACAGCGCGAGCATCTCGCGGCACCAGGCCACCGTCTCCTCCTCGAGGCGCGCGAGCGGGACCACCGTGTTCACGAGCCCCATCTCCAGCGCCTGGGAGGCGTCGTACTGGCGGCAGAGGAACCAGATCTCCTTCGCCTTCTTCGGTCCCACCAGGTTGGCCAGCAGGCCGGCGCCGAAGCCGCCGTCGAAGCTTCCCACGCGCGGGCCGGTCTGCCCGAAGCGAGCGTTGTCGGCGGCGATCGTCAGGTCGCACACCAGGTGCAGCACGTGGCCGCCGCCGATCGCGTAGCCCGCCACCATCGCGACGATCGGCTTCGGCAGGCGCCGCATCTGCACCTGCAGGTCGGTTACATGGAAGCGCCCGACGCCGTGTCCCGCGCGGGCTTCGTCGGTCATGTAGCCGGAGTCCCCCCGGACTCGCTGGTCGCCGCCCGAGCAAAAGGCCAACGGGCCCTCACCGGTCAGGATGATCACGCCGACCTCCAGGTCCTCGCGGGCCCGCTCGAGTGCCTCCGACACCTCGATCAGCGTCTGCGGCCGGAACGCGTTGCGCACCTCGGGCCGGTCGATCGTGATCTTGGCGATCCCCTGGGCAGTCTCGTAGCGGATGTCGGTGTAGTCCCCGCCGGAGGCCCACTCGAGCGCGGGGTGGATCTCGGGGGTCATGAGCGGCCCGTACGATAGATGCCTGCACGACTGGCTCACCCTGCGCGCCCGCACCCACGCCGAGCGCCCGGCGGTCATCGCCGAGGGGCGGTCGACAACCTACGCGGAGCTCGAGGCCGGGGCCGCCCGGACGGCCCGGCGGCTGGCGGCGCGCGGCGTCGGCCCCGGGGATCGCGTGGCCACGACGCTTCCGGCCGGGCTCGCGTTCGTCGAGCTCCTGCACGCTCTGCCCAAGCTGGGTGCGGCGCTGGTGCCGATCAACACTCGCCTGACGACCGGCGAGCGGCGCTGGCAGCTCAAGGACTGCGGCGCCCGCCTGGTGGTCGAGGAGCCGCTTGCCGGGGAGGAGGCCGACGCAGGGCTTCGTCATGAGGTCGATGCCGGCGAGGCGCACTCGGTGATCTACACCTCCGGCACCTCCGGCAGGCCGAAGCCGGTGGTGCTCACGCACGGCAATCACACGGCCAGCGCAATGGCCTCCGCGTGGAACCTCGGCGTCGCGCCCGAGGACCGCTGGCTCTGCCCGCTGCCGCTCTTCCACGTCGGCGGCCTGGCCGTGCTGCTGCGCTCGGTGGTCTACGGCACGGCGGCGATCCTGCACGACGGCTTCCGCGAGGACGCTGTCCTCGAGTCGGTCGTCTCCGGGCAGGCCACTCTGGCCTCCCTGGTGCCGACGATGCTGCGGCGCCTCCGCGCGGCAGGCCTCGACGAGGCGCCCGCTCTGCGTGCGGTGCTGCTGGGCGGCGGCCCGGTCCCGCCTGATCTCCTCGACTGGGCCGTGGAGCGCGAGCTGCCGGTCCTCCAGACCTACGGGATGACCGAGACGGCCTCGCAGGTGGCAACCGCCCCGGCCGCCGGCGCGGCAGGCGCACGGCTGCTGCCGGGCGTGGAGATCCGGATCGCTTCCGCGGCCGCTGCGCCTGTTGGGTGTCGCCCCACGACACCCAGGTGCCACAGCGACCAGATGGGAGAGATCCTCCTGCGCGGACCGACGGTGGCCGGCAGCGCTCTCGCCGCCGATGGCTGGCTGCACACCGGGGACCGCGGCCGCGTCGACCACGCCGGCCTCCTGAAGGTGGACGGCCGACTGAAGGACGTGATCGTGACCGGGGGGGAGAACGTGAGCGCCGCCGAGGTGGAGGAGGCATTGCTTTCGCACCGGGCGGTCGAGGACGCCGCGGTGGTGGGACGGCCCGACGCGGACTGGGGAGAGGCGGTGATCGCCTTCGTGGTCCTCTCCGGTCCGGCCGAGCCGGCGGAGCTGATCGCCCATTGTCGCGAGCGCCTCGCAGCGTTCAAGCTGCCGAAGGCGCTTGAAGTGGTTACGGAGCTCCCGCGTAACGCGGCGGGGAAGCTCGTGCGGCGCCGGCTTCCCGCGGAGAAACGAGTAGAAAGGCCTCAGCACCACCCGACCCGAGGGGAGCCGAGCTCGTGACCTCCGCCGCCGCATCCTACGAAGAGGCGTGCCGCAGTCATGCGTGGCGCGTGCCCGAGCGGTACAGCATCGCGTCCGACGTGTGCGAGAAGCACCCGCGCGAGAAGCTCGCGATGGTTCACGAGCACTTCTCCGGCGCAGTCCAGGAGGTCGGCTGGGGCGAGCTGCAGGACCTCTCCTCGCAGGCGGCGGGCGCGCTCGCTGCCGCGGGGGTGGAGCGCGGCGACCGCGTCGCGGTCGTGCTGCCGGCCACGCCCGAGACGGCGGCGGTCTTCTTCGGCACCTGGAAGCTTGGCGCGGTGCTCCTCTCGATGTCGGTGCTCTACGGCGACGACGGAATCCGGCACCGACTCGACGACTCGGGAGCGAAGGTGCTCGTGACCGACCGCGCCAACGCGGGGCGGTTCCAGCACGACCGCATCCTCATCCTCGACGACGGCCTGCTCGAGGGGTACCCGACCAAGGCCCCGACGGTGGACACCTCCGCCGACGACCCGGCACAGCTCTACTACACGTCCGGTACCACCGGCCTGGCAAAGGGCATCGTGCACGCCCACCGCTACCTCCTCGGCCACGAGGAGTTCCTCTACTGCCACGAGGTCGAGGATGGCGAGCGCTTCCACGGCATGGGCGAGTGGGCTTGGGCCGCGGGCATCGCACCGCTGCTCGGGCCGTGGCGGCTCGGCGCCGTGCAGTGCGTCTACCAGCGGGAGGGAGGCTTCGACCCGCACAAGCAGCTCGAATTCCTCGCCCGCCACGAGGTCACGAACGTGTTCACGACGCCGACCGCGATGCGCGCGATGATGGCGATCGAGAACGCCGGCACGCTGTACCCGCAGCGCTTCCGGCGCGTGTGCTCGGCCGGCGAGCCGCTCAACCCGGAGGCGATCCGCTGGTTCCGCGAGCAGTACGGGATCACGGTGCTCGACTACTACGGGCTGACCGAGTCCTATCCGCTCGTGGCCAACTTCCCGTGGATGGAGGTTCGCGAGGGATCGATGGGCAAGCCGATGCCCGGCTGGGACATCGAGATCCTCGACGAGGACGAGCAGCCGGTGACCCAGGGGGAGCGCGGTGAGATCTGCCTGCGCGCGCGCTCGAACCCTCACTATCCCCTCGGCTATTGGAACAACGAGGAGGCGACCGAGGAGACCTTCGGCGGCGACTGGTTCCACACCAAGGACGCCGCGAGCATGGACGCCGACGGCTACGTCTGGTACGAGGGCCGAGCCGACGATGTGATCATCGCGGCCGGCTACCGGATCGGGCCGTTCGAGGTCGAGTCCGCGTGCCTGGAGCACCCAGCGGTGCAGGAGGCGGCGGCGATCGCTTCCCCCGACGAGCGCCGCGGCAACGTGGTGAAGGCGTTCATCGTCGTGGCCCAGGGCCACGAGGCATCAGACGAGCTGGCGGCCGACATCAAGCGCCTGGTGCGCGAGCGGCTGTCGGCCTACGCCTATCCGCGCAAGATCGAGTTCGTCGAAGACCTGCCCAAGACGCTCACCGGCAAGATTCGCCGGATCGAGCTGCGCCAGGCGGAGATCGAGCGAGCGGGCTCGGGGGGCTGACGGCCGCCGGTTCGCGTGGGACCGGCCCGCTGCCGCCGGTCTCGCAAGCCTGAGCGGGGCCCCGGTGCTCCGGCGCGGCTCTGCGAGCGCACGCCGCGGCGCTAGGGTGCGGCCATGCCCGCACTTCTTCGCCGCCTCTTTCGCATCCTTCAGCGCCGCCGCTCGCGCCGGCGCTGAGTCGCGGCCGGGCGTTCTGCCGCCGGCAGCCGGGATGCGCCGAACCGGGCTACAGTCCGCGCCGTGATCTACGACGGCGACGCCGACCTCGGCCTGCTCGACGGCAAGACCGTCGCGATCCTCGGCTACGGATCACAGGGCCACGCGCACGCGCTCAACCTGCACGACTCAGGTGTGAACGTGGTGGTGGGGCTCCGCGAGGGGTCCGCTTCGGTGGACACGGCCCGCGAGCACGGGCTGCAGGTGGTCCCGGTGGTCGACGCCGCGAGCGCGGGCGACGTGGTGATGGTCCTGCTCCCCGACGAGAAGCAGGGAGAGGTCTGGAACGCGGAGATCCGCGACGGCATCGCGCCGGGCAACCTGCTCATGTTCGCCCACGGCTTCTCGATCCACTACGGCACGGTGGAACCGCCGCCCGAGGTCGACGTCGGCATGGCCGCGCCGAAGGGCCCCGGCCATCTGGTGCGACGGCAGTACCTCGAGGGCCACGGCGTGCCGGGCCTGGCGGCCGTGCACGTGGACGCGAGCGGCCAGGCCCGCGAGCGGGTGCTGGCCTACGCCAAGGGCATCGGCTGCACCCGCGCCGGGGTGATCGAGACGAGCTTCCGCGAGGAGACCGAGACCGACCTGTTCGGCGAGCAGGCCGTGCTCTGCGGCGGAGTCACCGAGCTGGTGCGCGCGGGGTACGAAACGCTCGTCGAGGCCGGCTACGACCACCGCATGGCCTACTTCGAGTGCCTTCACGAGCTCAAGCTGATCGTCGACCTCATGTACGAGAAGGGCATGAGCGGCATGCGCTTCTCGATCTCCAACACGGCCGAGTACGGCGACTACACGCGCGGCAAGCGCGTGATCAACGACGACACGCGGCAGGCCATGAAGCAGATCCTGGCCGAGATTCAGAACGGCGACTTCGCGCGCGAGTGGATCGCGGAGAACCACGCCGGGCAGGAGAACTTCCAGCGCATGCGCGAGGAGGCGAAGGATCAGCCGATCGAGCACGAGGGCAAGGAGCTGCGCTCGATGATGGACTGGATCGACCAGGACTTCTGAGCGCCAGCACATGGAAGCTCCATCAGACCGACCGCAGTGGCTCCCGCCCGAAGCCTCGGGAGAGCGTCCCCGGCCCAATGAGGGTTCGCCCGGCGCGCCGCCGGCGCATCCCCTCCCGGCGCCGCCCGCACCCACGCTGCCTCCGCCCACGCAGCCGATGCCCACAACCGCGTACCAGCCGCCCGCGAGCACCGCGGCCCCTCCAGCACAGGGCTCGCCGTACGGCGCCGGACCACCCCAGGCCCAGGGCTCGCCGTACGGCGCCGGACCACCCCCGGCCCAGGGCTGGTACCCATCGCCTCCGCCGGGCCCGCACCAGCTCTACGGAGCCGGCTACTACCAGCCCCCCGACACTGGGCCGGGGAACGAGCCGGCCGTTGTCGCGTTCGTGCTCGCCCTGTCGGGGGTGGGGCTGCTGCTCTTCTTCGCGGGCTTCTCGGCGCCCGTCACGCTCGTGCTCGGCATCCTCGCGATCGTCTACGGGCGCAAGGGCAAGCGCAGGGTCGATGCCGGCGAGACGGACAAGCACCGCGGCCTCGCCCAGGCCGGGTGGATCGTCGGAGTGGTCACCGTGGTCTTATCGCTCCTGAGCGTTGTGGGATGGGCCCTCTTCTTCATCTACCTCGACGACCTGAACCTGGAGACCCCCGACGGACCAAACAATCCGGACGGGTTCGAGGCGGTCGTCGGAGTGGCCGTTTCGGTCGTCCGGGCGGTGGGTAGGGGCATCACGTGACGGAAAGACCGCGCCCTCCGGAGGAAGACCCGCGCCCTCCGGAGCAGGACCCGCCCCGTCCGGAGCAAGACCCCCCTCCGGAGCGCCCGTGGGCGCCTCCTCAGCCCCCGGGGGGGCCTCCCGCCCAGGGATCTCCCCCACAGGCCCCCAGCGCTCCCGGGGCCTACGGATACCCTCCACAGGCCCTCGGCGCCCCCGGTGCCCCTGACTACCCGCCGCCGCCTCCACCCGGCGCCGTACCCGCCTACGGGTACGCCCCACCGCCCCAGATCGGCCCCGGCGACATGGCCGTCAAGCGCTCCTATCTGCGCGTCATTGGATTCTGCGCTCTCAGCCTCAACGTGTACAGGCTCTACTGGTTCTACGTCACCCGCAAGCAGCTCAGCCGCGAGCTCGGCACGAACGACCGTGCAGGGCTGCAAACGGTCGGCCTTGCCGTCCCGATCCTCACCTACTTCATCGCGCACTGGCTGTGGAGGGACATCAGCCTGCTGCGCCAGCGGGTCGGGCTGCCCGGGTTCGACGTCGCGCCCTACACGGCGGGAAACGTCGTGGCCAGCTTCTTCAGCTTGAAGTTCGTGGTCTACCTCCTCATACAGGAGAAGCTGAACAACTACTACGACCGTAGCCGCGGCGGACAGGCGCCCGACGCCCCGTACACGGCCGGGGAGATCGCGGTCGTCGTGATTCCGTTCGTGCTCTTCTTCGGCGGCCTGATCGCGCTGATCATCATCGGCGCCACCACCGAGTCCACCAACGCGGCCCGGCTCCTCATCAACCTCCCCTGACCGGCTCGCACGGACCCTGAGCGGCCCAGGAGGTCCGCTACGATCGGCTGTCGTGGCTGATCCCTACATCAAGCAGTACCTGATGACCGCCGGCCCGACGCCGCTGCCACCCGCGGTCTCGCAGGTGATGGCCGAGCCGATCCTCTACCACCGAGCGCCGGCCTTCATCGCGGTCTACGCGCGCTGCCTCGAGCGGCTGAAGATGGTGTTCCAGACCGAGAACGACGTCCTCGCCTTCGCCTCCTCCGGATCCGGTGCGCTCGAGTCGGCGGTCGTGAACCTGACCCGCCCCGGCGAGCCCGCGCTCGTGGCCTCGTGCGGCAAGTTCGGCGAGCGCTGGAAGGAGCTCTGCGACGGCCATGGAGCGACAGCGGTGCACCACGATGCGGGGTGGGGCAACAAGGTCGAGCCCGCGGATCTCGACCGGGTGCTGAGTGAGAACCCGGGCATCCCGGTCGTCTTCACCACCCTCTCCGAGACCTCCACCGGCGTTGTGAACGACATCAGGGCCCTCACCGAGGTCGCCCACTCCCACGGCGCGCTGCTCGTGGTCGACGCCGTGTCCGGCCTCGGCGCCGTGCCCATCCCGCAGGACGAATGGGGCGTCGACGTGGTGGTCGCCGGATCGCAGAAGGCGCTGATGTGCCCGCCCGGCCTGGGCTTCGCCTCACCCAACGAGGCGGCCCTCGCCCGCGCCGCGGAGATCGCGGGCGGACGCTTCTACTTCGACTGGAACGCCACCGTGAAGGGACAGCGCAAGGATCCGCCGGACAGCCCGTTCACCCCGGCGGTCAGCGTGTTCATGGCCCTCGACGTGGCCCTCGGGATGATCGAGGCCGAGGGCCTCGACAACGTCCTCGGCCGGCACGCCCTCCTCGGCCGCGCCACGCGACAGGCGGTGAGGACGCTCGACCTCGAGCTGTTCGGCCCGGAGGACGAGGGCGCCAACGTGGTCACCGCGTTCAAGGTTCCCGAGGGCATCGACGGCTCCGCCGTCCCGAAGACCATGCGCGACCGCTACGGCGTGACCATCGCCGGGGGGCAGGGCAAGCTCAAGGGCAAGATCGTGCGAATCGCCCACACGGGCTACTTCGGGGCCTTCGACATCCTCACGTCGATCGCCGGCCTGGAGATGACCCTGCGCGAGCTCGGGCACGAGCTCGAGTTGGGCTCCGGCGTCGGAGCGGCGCAGGAGGTCTTCCTGGCGGCCGGCGTGCCGATGGCCGCGGCTGCGTGAGCCACACTCCGCGAGTACTCGTCAAGGAGAAGATCGGGGAGTCGGGCGTCCGGTTACTCCGCGACGCCGGCTTCGAGGTCGAGCTCGGGGTCGACTGGGCCGACGGCGAGCTCGAGCGACGGATCGGCGAGTTTGACGGCATCCTGATCCGCTCCGCGACCAAGCTGACGGGCGAGCTGATCGAGCGTGCGACCCGACTGCGGGCCGTCGGCCGCGCGGGGGTGGGGGTGGACAACGTCGACGTCGCGGCCGCCACCAAGCGCGGCATCGTCGTGGCCAACGCGCCGCAGTCCAACGTGGTCACGGCCGCCGAGCACACGATGGCCCTGCTGCTGGCGCTGGCCCGCAACGTGCCCCAAGCCCACGCGTCGCTCGTGGCCGGAGGGTGGGAGCGCTCGAAGTTCAATGGGGTGGAGGTCTACGACAAGACGCTCGGCATCCTCGGCTTCGGCCGCATCGGCCAGCTCGTGGCCCAGCGCGCGCGCGGCTTCGGGATGCGCGTGCTGGCCTTCGACGCCTACGTGGCCGAGGAGCGCTTCGCCGAGCTCGGCGCCGAGCGCGCCGCCACCTCCGACGAGCTGTACGCCGCGGCCGACTTCATCACCCTGCACCTGCCGAAGACCCCCGAGACCGAGAATTGGCTCGACGCCGACGCGTTCGGCAGGATGAAGGACGGCGTCCGGATCCTCAACGTCGCCCGCGGACCACTCGTGGTCGACGAGGCGCTCAAGGACGCGCTCGACTCCGGCAAGGTGGCCGGGGCGGCGCTCGACGTCTTCCGCTCCGAGCCGATCACCTCGCATCCGCTCTTCGGATATCCCAACGTCGTGGTCACACCTCACCTGGGGGCATCCACCGCCGAGGCCACCGATCGCGCCGGCTATCAGGCCGCCGAGCAGGTCGTGGCTGCGCTCACCGGCGGCGTGGTCACGAGTGCCGTAAACGTCCCGGCCGTTGCCGCCGAGGACCTCGAGGCGCTCGGCCCCTTCCTTCCCCTCAGCGGCCACCTGGGCCGCATCGCGGTCGCCCTCGCCGAGGGCACCTCGATCGACCGGCTGGAGATCGAGTACCTCGGCCGCATCGCCGAGCGCGACACGCGCCTCTTGACCGTGCAGGTCCTCAAGGGGGTCCTGGCCGGCCATGTCGAGGAGCAGGTGAACGACGTGAACGCCCCGTCGATCGCGGCCGAGCGCGGAATCGAGATCTCGGAGACCAACCAGACGCGGGCGCGCGACTTCACGGAGCTCGTGCGCGTGGCCGTTGTGAGCGGAGGCCGGCGAACCCTGGTCGTGGGCACCGTGCTCGGCAGCCGGAACCGCCCGCACCTCCTGGAGGCGTGGGGCTCGCGCTTCAACGTGCAGCTCGAGGACCACCTGGCCGTCTTCCGCTACCGCGACCAGCCCGGCATGCTCGGGCGGGTGGGCGTGGGGCTGGGGGAAGCCGGTGTGAACATCGTCTCCGCGGCGGTCGGCCGGCGGCCCGACGGTGACGCCGAGGGGCCCGGGACGGAGGCCGCGATGGTGGTCACCGCGGACGCGCCGATCGAGCGCGAGGTGGTCGATCGCCTGGTCGCGAGCGACGGGTTCGTGGCCGGGCGCACGGTCGCTCTGGCCTGATCGTGCGCCGCGCGTCGGTCGGGCTTGCGCTCGGGCTCGCGATCGTCGTGGCGCTCGGCGGGTGGGCGCTGTTCCCCCAGGTCGCGGGTGATCCGCCCGGCGACACGGGCGCGCCGTCCCCCGCCCGTGAGCAGCCGCGCGATGCGGTCCCGCCGGACCTCGTGGCCACGCCCCGCCTCGACCCGACGCGCCAGACGCTCGCCTACGGAGTAATGGGGTGGGAGAGCAACAAGATCTCCCCGGAGGGCACGCTCGAGCCAGGCCGCCTTTCGGAGTCCGACCTCAGCCGCATGGCGGCCGACGGCGTTGGCTACCTGCGCGTTCCCCTACGGCCGAGTGAGCAGTTCGCCGACGGAGACTGGATCACCCACTACGACGGCCTGATCCGCTCGGCGGCCCGTCGTGGCGTTGCCGTGCTGCCGTGGCTCGAGGGCGGGCTCTCGGGCCCCGCCGCCGACCAGACCTCCACGGCCAACCCCCCGAACAGCGCACCGGAGCTGCGCCGGTTCGAGGAGACGGCTCGCCTGGCGGCAGCGCGCTGGGGCCCCGAGGGCTCCCTCTGGCGAGAGCTCGGGTGCCCGGGGCCCGACTGCGACGACGCCTATCTGCCGATTCGCGCCTGGGAGGTGTGGAACGAGCCGAACAACTCCCGCTTCTGGCGATCGCGAGTCACGGAGAACGGCACCGGCGGCGCCGATCCCGAGGAGTACGCCGCCGCGCTCGTGGCCGCTCGAAGCGGCTTTCGCCGGGCCGATCCCGAGGCCCGCGTGGTCTCGGCGGGGCTCGCCAACCGCAAGATCACCCGAGCCGGGCCCGACCGCGGGCAGGGCATCGAGATGCTGGAGTTCCAGGAGCGGCTGCAGGAGAGCGCCGGCGGGTGCGCGCTCGACGCCGCCGCCATGCACTTCTACGACTCCGCCGGCTCGCCACAGGAGCTCCGCGAGCGGGCGCGGGACTTCCGCGTACGCGTGGACGCCGGTGGCGCGACCGGCGCGCCGTTGTGGATCACGGAGCTTGGCGCCGCCTCCTTCTCGCGCGACGGCCGCAGCACCCCCGCGAAGCAGGCCGAATTCATCGCCGAGTCGCTCGACCTTCTGAGAGCCGATCGCGCCCGCCTCGAGCTCGGCCCGGTGTTCGCCTTCATGTGGAAGGACAACGCCGAGCAGCGCGATCTCGCCGGCCGCCCCGCCGGCGACCGAGCCGGCGACACCTACAACCGCAACGCCGGGCTGCACGACTACCGCGGCGCTCTGGACGGGTGGCCCGCCACGCGCAAGCCCGCGCTAGCCGCGTTCACCCGGCGCGCCCGGCGCCAGCAACCGCTGCCGCTTCCCCCGGTGCGCCATTGTCCGGGCGAGCGTCGCTGAGAGCTGGTCCACGGCTCCGTCGCCGACGATGGACATCCTTCCCCACCATCGGGTGGAAAGTGTCCAACCGACTGCACCTCGTCGCCTCGCCGGAGCGGCCGCCGGTATGGTCAGCTCGATGAGAGCCCTAGTGATAACGGAGACCGGCGCCCCCGAGGTGCTCCGCGTTCTCGATCGCCCCGAGCCCGTGCCCGGCCCGGGCGAGGCGCGCGTGGCGGTCAGGGCCGCCGGGATCAACTTCGCCGACATCATGGCCCGGATGGGCCTCTACCCGGACGCGCCGAAGCTGCCGGCGGTGGTCGGATACGAGTTCGCCGGGGAGATCGAGTCTCTTGGCGAGGGAGTCGAGGGGGTGTCCGTCGGCGACCGGGTCCTCGGTGGGTGCCGCTTCGGGGGCTACGCGGAGAAGGTGGCGGTCCGGGCCGACGACCTACTCCCGCTGCCCGACGCCTGGAGCTTCGAAGAGGGTGCCGCCCTGCCGGTGAACTACGCCACCGCCTACGCGGGCCTGCTGCGCTACGGGGCGCTCCGGGCCGGGGAGCGCGTGCTGATCCACGCAGCCGCCGGCGGGGTCGGAATAGCCGCCACGCAGCTCGCCAAGGAGGCGGGGGCCGAGATCTACGGCACGGCCTCTCCCTCCAAGCACGAGGCCATTCGCGGCTTCGGCGTGGAGCATCCGATCGACTACCGCGCGGAGAGCTTCGTCAAGGCCGTCCGACGCACGGCGGGTGAGAAGCAGCCGATCGACCTCGTGATGGACGCCGTGGGCGGCAAGAGCTTCAGACAGAGCTTCTCGCTCCTCCGGCCCGGCGGGCGACTCGTCTGCTACGGCGCCTCGTCGCTCGTGGGGGGGGAGAAGCGCTCGATCCCCAAGGCGGTCGCCGGCCTCGCGCAGACGCCGTGGTTCAACCCGCTGCGCCTGATGCCGGTCTCCAAGTCGGTGATCGGCCTCAACCTGCTCGCGCTCTGGGACGCCAAGGGCTCCCTCGACGAGTACGTCGAACCGCTGGCCAAGTGGATCGAGTCGGGCGCCGTCAGACCGGTGGTGGCGGAGGCCTTCCCGCTCGAGCGCGGCGCCGACGCGCATCGTTTCATGCAAGAGCGCAAGAACGTGGGGAAGGTCGTGCTGACGCTCTAGGCGCATAGCGAGCGGCGCGCGCGGAGGCGGACGGCACGCGAGCGAAGGGACGCCGCCGGCTGATACGCTCGCGCAGGTTCTAATGGTGGCCGCCGACAGTCGGCTGCCGAGGGGGGAGAGGTTGGTCAGGCGAGGCGCTGTGACGATCGTGGCGTGCTGGATCCTGGGTTGCGTCGCAGCCGGTCCCGCCGTCGCGGACTCCCAGTACTCGGTCGGCATCGGCTCGCGGTCGATCAACCCGACCGACGCCGAGATCGCCACGGGCAAGGTCTACCTGGGCGGCTACGGCTTCGGGTCGCCGCCGGCGAGCGAGGGACGACCGGCCACGGGCGTGCTCGGCGAGGGCTCCACGGTGCGCGCGTTCAGCGTGTCCGATGGCACGGGAGCCGCGTGGGCGATCGCCGACATGGAGGTGCAGGGTTGGTTCGTGGCGACCAAGGACGGCCCCTACGGGCTCGTGGACATGCGTCGCGAAGTGGAGAAGCGCACGCGGGGAGGGCTGAGCGCGGAGCAGGTGATCATCCAGTCCGATCATTCGCACAGCGGGCCCGACGGCATGGGCGTGTGGGGTGGCCTCCCGCTCGAGTACCGCAAGCGGATCTTCGAGCGCACTGTCGAGGCGATCGTCGAGTCCTTCGAGACCCGTCGGCCCGGCAGCCTGTGGTACGGAAGGGCCAAGGGCAACCCTGACTCGCCGACTCTCGCGGAGCCGCACCTGCTGAACAACCAGTTCAGCACGGACCCGAACAACCAGAGCCAGGATGACGACGTGCGCGTGCTGCAGGCTCGCGATGCCGACGGCAACGCCTTCGCCACCATGCTCAACTTCTCGGCGCACGCCACGGTGCTCGGAGGGAGCAACACCAAGGTGAGCGGAGACTGGATCCAGCGCGCCAACCCCCTGCTCGAGAGCAGGTTCGGCGGTAGGGCGATGACCGTGGTCGGCACGCTCGGGCGCTCGCAGCCGGACCGGCCCGGATGCGCGGACGTGACCAAGACCGGTGACTCGAAGTCGCTCTGCGAGCTCGACGCCTACGCGCAGCGCGTGGTGGACCGGGCCCAGAAGGCGGTGGACAACGCCGCGGAGATCACGGGCGACCCCATCGTGGCCGCCCGCAGCTATCTGATCCAGGATCCCGCGACCAACGGGCTGCTACTCGGCGTGGGCGCGGTGGGAGACCCCGCCGGCATCCCTCTCTATCGCTCGATCCTGCCGCCATGGCTCACGGGCAACGTGATCGGAACGGTCACGGCCAGCGCGCGGATCGGCGACGTGCTGCTGTCCTCGGTGCCGGGCGAGATCTATCCGCAGATCGCGCTCAAGGTGCGCGACGTGGTGAGCGGCGATCCGCAGACCGGCGGCCGCGGCCCGCGCGGGTTCATGACGGCCGGCCTGGCAAACGACCAGCTCGGCTATCTCATCGCGCCGTTCCCCGATGCCTACGGACAGCCGATCTGCGCCACGCTCCTGGCCAACTGCGACTTCGATCAGGTCGGGCCCCCCGAGCCCGAGCCGCTCAGCAACGACAACTACTTCTTCAACGTCTCCCACACGATGGGGGAGCGTGTGACCTGCTCGTTGCTGCGGGGGGCCGGCGAGATCTTCGGCAAGGGCCTGCAATACCGCAACGCGTACGAGAAGTGCTTGGCGTTCGCCAACGACCTCGCCTTCCAGGACGGCACCGACGCCGGCAAGTCCCCGGCTGTGGCGCCCGGAGCCGGCGGCGGCGTGACCACCGGGAGTGGTGAAAGCGGACAGGTCAAGGCGGGCGTGGCCGTGGTGGACGCGACCTGGCACGTGGGGGCCTCATCCGGCCAGTACGCGCACCAGCGCGAGCCCGACGAGGAGTTCGACCCCAGCCAGCTTGCGGTGACGAAGAAGCCCTCCTACGGGTTCCAGGCGAGGCTCCAGGCGCGGGCCATCGTGGTCGAGGGCAGCGACGGCAAGCGCATGGCGCTGGTGAAGAACGACCTCTACATCCCACAGGACCTGCTCTACCGCCGCACCGCGCAGATCCTGGAGGAGCACGGGACGTCGGGGATCGGTCGCAGCAACCTCACCATGGCCGTCACCCACGACCACTCGTCCCCCTACTACTCGTCGACCGCCCCGGGCGCGTGGACCTTCCAGGACGTCTACGACGTGCGCTTCTACGACTACTACGCGAAGCAGATGGCCAAGGCCGTAGAGCAGGCGGCGAGCGAGCTCAAGCCCGTGCGCGTGGGCGCGTCGGTGGGACGCACGGACAAGGCGCACCGGCACTCCTTCGGCCCCGCGATCGCCGACGACGGCACGCCCGCCGGCTACCCCAACTCCGACGCCGACCACGACCTCACCGTGGTGCGGTTCGACGACATCACGAACCCGGACAAGCCAAAGCCGCTGGCGATCCTGATGAACTACTCGCTGCACCCGGAGTTCCTGAACGGCAACGAGCTGATCAGCCCCGACTACGTGGGTCCGCTGCAGCGGATGGTGGACCGCGCCAGCGGAGCGGTGACCATCTTCACCCAGAGCTCGGTGGGCACCGCCGAGCCGGAGCGATCGACGTACCACTCGATCCACGAGCGGCTCGAGTTCACCCACAAGGAGTACGCGCAGGCCGAGTACGGCGCGCGGCTGATCGCCGACGAGACGCTCGACACCTGGCGCGACGTGGCCAACGGCACGCCGGAGCTCCTCGACCGCTTCGTGCCGTTCAAGCAGGCGTTCCCGGTGGCGATGACCGACCGCTGGTACCCCGGCCCGGCCTCGCATCCCTACCCCGGCGTGTCGTCGTGCCGGAGCGAGCCGGCGCTGGCCGGCGACCCGCGCGTGCCGGTCCTCGGGCTCCCGGACTGCCAGAACGGGCAGGGCGTGCTCGACGGCACCGCCGACTTCTTCGGGCAGGACAACCCGATCCGGCTGCCAAAGCCGCCCATCGACCCGGGCCTGACGCCTCAGGACTTCAAGGACAGGGGCATCCCGATCCCCGACAACTACTCCGCCCCGAGCTACGGCGTGCTCCAGGAGGACGTGGACGTGCATCTCCAGGCTTTCCGGCTGGGCGACATCCTCTTCACGATCTGCTCGTGCGAGCAGTGGGCCGACCAGGCGCGCAACATCAAGTCGCGCACCGACACGCAACAGAACAACCAGTACTTCGGCTTCGAGTGGGCCGACCGCTGCACCCCCAACTCCGACGGCCCTCACCCCGCCGACGGCACCGGCACCGGCACCTGGACCTGTCCCGACCCGCGCAACGAGTCGGCGAGCCTGCCTGCGATCAGCAACGAGAAGTTCCGGAGGATGGAGGCGCAGGTGGCGAACGACGCGAGGGGCTGGGACTTCCTGGAGAACGCGCCCATCGCCGAGTCAGAGCCAACCGATGCGACGCAGATCAAGGGCAACTACACCCACGAGGAGCTGGGCCGCGACCTGGGCTACAAGCTCACGGTGCCGGTCTCGATGGCCAACGACTACAACGGCTACATCGCCACCTACCGCGAGTACCAACGCGGCGACCACTACCGCAAGGCGCTCACGGCCTGGGGGCCGCACTCGAGCGACTACCTGGCCACGCGCCTGGTGCAGCTCGGCGGCCACCTCAAGCAGCCGGACGCCGCCGTGCTGCCCACCGAGCCGCAGCGCGAGCTGGCCGACACCGTGGGCCGCCCGAAGACCGAGGCCGACCTGGCGAGCAACGACGCGAAAGCCGAGATGCTGGGCAACGTCGGGGAGGAGTCCGTGGCCGCGTACGAGGCAACGCTGCCCGATGACGGCGGCGACGCCGAGGTGCTCGAGCAGCCCAAGCCCGTGGAGCGCTTCGCGGCGGCCTTCTTCCGCTGGAACGGCGGATCGAACTACACCGACAACCCGGTGGTGGCCGTCGAGCGCCAGGGCGCCGACGGAGCGTGGGACCCCTACGCCGACCAGTCGGGCGAGATCGTGACGACGCTCAAGTTCCCCCAGGGCGAGGACACGGCGAGCTACAGGCAGGGCGACCAGCGCTGGGAGTGGACGGCCCACTTCGAGACGCCCGTCTCCTCCTTCGACACCGGCGAGAGGCCGCGGGCCACTCCGGCCGGCACCTACCGCTTCGTGGTCGACGGAGAGCGGCGCAAGGGCGGCGTGAAGCCCTACCACCTCGAGTCACAGCCCTTCGCCGTGAGTCCCTGGAGCGGCATCACCGTGGAGGACCTCCGCGTGGACGACGGAGGAAGCGTGTCCTTCCGTGTCGGGCCGCGCCACAGCTTCCCGGTGCCGGGCGGCAACCCCGCCACCGCGGAGATCGGTCCGATCGACTACCCCGACTCCTACACGTCCACGTCGGCGGCTCGGTTCATCAAGAACCAGCGCACCGTGATCCGGGATCCCGGCGACCCCTCGAATCCCGCCAAGTTCGAGTGGTTCTGCCTGACGTGCAGCTTCCGCCCCTGGATCGACGCGGGGGATGCGGACACGGCGCTCGTGACCATCGTGCACGCCGACGGCACCACCGAGCAGGTTCCCGCCACCCAGCGGGCCGGTCGCTGGGTGACCACGCGCTCGCTCGCCGGGGGTGAGGCGGCAGTCGTGGGCCGCGGCTGCGTGAAGGACGTGTACGGCAACTACAACGGCGCGGCCTCCACCGCGATCGGCGCGTCGGGTCTGCCCGCCACCGGGGACTGTCCGGTCACCCCCCCAGTCGATCCGCCCGCTGGAGGTGGCTCGGACGGTGGCGGCACCACCGACGGAGGCGGCACGGCCGGCGGTGGAGGAGCTCCCGGCGGTGATGCTGGTGCGCCGGCGGGTGGCTCACCGGGCGGCGGCGGACAAGCGGGCGGCGGCGACATCGGCGGCACCGGCGCCCCCGGCGGCGGAGGAGGTTCCACGGGGGGGCCCCTCGGACCCTGCGGAAACGAGATCCGTGGCACCCGCAGGGCCGACGTGCTACGCGGCGGCGGCCTGAGCGACAGCCTCCTCGGGCTGGGCGGCGTGGACCGGCTCTTCGGCCGGGACGCGAACGACTGCCTGCGGGGTGGCGGTGGCAACGACGTGCTCTCAGGAGGCCCCGGCGCGGACCGCATGCGCGGCGACAGCGGGAACGATCGTCTCAGCGGCGGCACGGGGAACGACCGCCTCGCGGGCGACGCCGGCAACGATCGCCTCGTGGGCGGCAGGGGGAGGAACAGCTACGCCGCCGGCGTGGGCGACGACACGATCGACGCCGCGAACGGCAGGCGTGAGCGCGTGGACTGCGGTGGAGGACTGCACGACTTCGCCCGGGCCGACCGCTCCGACCGGCTGCTGCGCTGCGAGCGCACTCGTCGGGTCCGGCGCCGCTGAGCGCGCGGTGCGCCCGCGGGACGCCCTGAGGGTGGTCCGCCGGGCGGACAGCCATGACGCTCCTCTGATCGCGCGCATGCTGCACGACTTCAATACCGAGTTCTCCGAACCATCCCCGGGGGCCGACGTCCTCTCCCGCCGCGTCCTCGCCTTCATCGAGAACGGCGCGATGACCTACCTGTTGGGTGGAGCCGGTCCCGACGGCTTCGCTCAGGTCTCCTTCCGCCCCTCGGTCTGGGCCGACGAGCCCGTCGGCTACCTCGAGGAGCTCTACGTGGTGCCCGATCGCCGCGGCGAGGGCGTCGGTCGCGCCCTCATGAACGCCGTCCTCGAGCTGGCGCGCGAGCGAGGCGCCGCCGGCATGGAGGTGGTCACCGGGGAGGACGACACCGCGGCCCGCGCTCTCTACGAGAGCGTCGGGTTCGCCAATGAGGTCGAGGGCAAGGAGAACGCCCGCTCGCTGTTCTACGAGCTGGACTTCTGAGGGTGGGACGACGGGAAGGAGTTGACGCGATCAAGCGAAGTTGGAACGCTCGTCACCCTTGTGTCGCTCGGTGGTGCATAGATTGCCGGTGAGAGCGGGAAACGCCTCAAACCACCTGCACCTCCGTCCGAATGGGCCACTACTTTGGCACCGAGAATGACCGACCAAGAGCGAGATGAAGCCCACTTCGCGGAGATCGATGTGGCCATGCTGTACATCGAGGAAGCTCGGGCGCGGGCCGAGCGCGCGGCCAAGGCGCTGAAGGGAACCGGTGCCGAGGCCCATCTCGTCGAGGCACTAGAGCGCAGCCAGGCTCAGCTCTCGGACACCGCCCGGCAGCTCCGCCAGGGCACGTTCTTCGCGGTCCCGAGCGCCCAGGCCACGCTCTAGCTGTTCCGGTGGCCGACCCCGGTGAGGAGACTCGCCGCCGCCTGGCAGAGTTCGCCGCCCGCTGGGGTGGTTACCGCGGTTCCGTCCTCGTCGAGCAGAACCCGGTGGAGGAGGAGCTTCGGAAACTACGCAAGTCCTTGAACGACGCGTCCAAGAAGTTGTTGCGGGCCGGCCGCAGTTCGCAGCAGCCGCCACGGCGGCCTGGCCTGCGCGGCTGGCTCGCACAGGTGCTCGGACGCTTGAGGTCTGAGGGGTCGGGTTTCGAGCAGGAGAAGTGCTGGTAAAGCCCTGCCACTCAGCGATGAGCGCACGGCGCACGGTGGCAACAGGTGCAGTGCTTCCGGTCTCAGCCGATTGTCTTGAGAAGGGCGTACCTCGCGCACGCCGCGGCCGACATCTCCTTTACGTCACGGACGACAAGGGTCGCATGTCCCGCATTACCCAATCCGATCGACCTCTTGGACGGATTCGGACTGACCCCACCGACCCAAGCCACCCTGTAGCCTTCCACTCAGTGCCTCACCCCCTCGCCCTTCGACTTCTCCTTCTCCCCCCTCGGGGGGAGTAACGCGTGGCGGCCGCGGAGCCGCATCACGAAGGAGAACGAACCGGCGACACTGAAAGGGACATGGGCATGACGGGCACGCACGAGACACAGAGGCGCGACGAGGATCGCGTCCGCATCTTCGACACGACGCTGCGGGACGGTGAGCAATCGCCGGGCATCTCGCTGAACCGGCAGGAGAAGGTGGAGATCGCCCTGCAGCTCGGGCGCCTCGGCGTCGACGTGATCGAGGCCGGGTTCCCGATCACGTCGCCGGGGGACTTCGAGGCGGTGCAGGCCATCGCCCGCGAGGTGCAAGGGCCGGTGATCTGCGGGCTGGCACGGACCGCCGCGCCCGACATCGACGCGGCCTGGAACGCCATCAAGGACTCCGAGCGGCCGCGGATCCACACCTTCGTGGCCACCAGCGACATCCACATCGAGAAGAAGCTGAAGACCACGCGCGAGAACGTCAAGGGTCAGGCCCGCGCCGCGGTCGCGCATGCGCGCGGCTACACCGACGACGTCGAGTTCTCGCCCGAGGACGGCTCGCGCTCGGACGTCGAGTTCATGGCCGAGGTGATCCAGATCGCCCTCGACGAGGGCGCCACCACGATCAACGTGCCCGACACCGTCGGATACACGATGCCCGACGAGTACGCGGCGATGTTCCGGCGCCTGTACGAGCTGGTGCCCGACCTGCACCGTGCGGTCGTGTCCGTGCACTGTCACAACGACCTCGGCCTCGCGGTGTCGAACTCCCTCGCCGGGCTGACCGCCGGCTGCCGGCAGGTGGAGTGCGCGGTGAACGGCATCGGCGAGCGGGCGGGCAACGCCTCGCTCGAGGAGATCGCGATGCTGTTGCACACGCGCGAGTCGAGCCTCGGCCTGTGGACCGGCTGCAACACGCGCGAGATCGCCCGCAGCAGCCGACTGGTGTCCCGCCTCACCGGCTACACCGTGCAGCCGAACAAGGCGATCGTCGGGCGCAACGCGTTCGCGCACGAGGCGGGCATCCACCAGGACGGCGTGCTCAAGGAGCGGACGACCTACGAGATCATGGACGCCACGACGATCGGCCTCGAGCAGAACTCGATCGTGCTCGGCAAGCACTCTGGCCGCCACGCACTGCGCAAGGCGCTCGAGGAGCTCGGGTTCGAGGTCGAGGGCGCGGCGCTCAACACCGCGTTCGCGCGCTTCAAGGAGATCGCCGACAAGAAGAAGAAGGTGACCGCGCTCGATCTCGAGGCGATCGTGTCCGACGAGATGCGCCAGTCGCCGACGGCCTATGGGCTCGAGTGGTTCGAGGTGGAGGCCTCGTCGTCGCGCTCGCCACTCGCGCGCGTGAAGGTGCGGCTGCCGGGCGGCGAGCTCGTGGAGGGCAGCTTCACAGGCGACGGACCGATCGACGCCTTCTTCAGTGCCCTCAACGCCGCCACCGGCCACGAGGCGCGCCTGAAGGAGTACCACGTGAGCGCGGTCACCGCCGGCCGCGACGCCCTCGGCGAGGTCACGGTCCTGCTCGAGCTGCGCGGCTTCCTGGCGTCGGGCCAGGGCGTGGCCACCGACATTCTCGAGGCCTCGGGCCGTGCCTATCTCCGGGCGCTCTCCAACGCCCTTGCGGACTCGCCGGTGGCCGAGGCCGAGCATCATCTCGAGCGGGCCGAGGCGGCGCGAACTCCGACGCCGTAGCGGCGGGTTCCAGTGGACGGGGCACGGTGGACGGTGGACAGGGCTGGGCCAGCTCCGGTGCGTCGATGAAAGAGGACTCGCTCGCCGACTTCACCTGGATCGACGGGGAGCGCCTCATCCGCTTCGGATCGACTGCGCTCGATGAGGCGCGCGCTACTCGATCAGCGTGGCTTCGCGGGCTACGCGCTGCTCACCACCGAGCGGGCCCTGCATGCCGCACCGGAGCTCGGAGAACGGGCGGAAGCGGTGCTCCAGGTGCCGAGCGGCGGTGTGCCGGAGGCCGCCGCCGCCGTCCGAGGCGGGGTCGGCGACCGCCCGCTCGTGGCCCTCGGCGGCGGCCGCGTGATCGATTCGGCCAAGGCCATCGGCGGCGCGGACGGCCTGCCCTGCGCCGCCGTGCCCACCACGTTGTCGGGCGCGGAGATGACCCGCGTGCACCGCATGCCGAGTGGGGTGGAGGCGTTCAATCTCGTCCGTCCCTCGCTGGTCATCGCCGATTCCAACCTGATGGCCTCTCAACCCATGCCCGGGCTCGCGGCCAGCGCCATGAACGCGATGGCTCATGCCGTGGAGGCGCTGTACACGCCGTTCGCCAATCCCGTCGCCGAGGATGCCGCGCTCCGCGCCGTCCGCCTGCTGGGGAGCGGCCTCGAGCGGGACGAGCCCGACGAGCAATCGCTTGCCCTCGGGGCACTGCTCGCCGGCTACGCCGTCGGATCGGCCGGGTATGCGGTGCAGCACGTGGTGTGCCAGACGCTCGTGCGGGTGGCCGGTGTGCCGCATGCCGCCGTCTACGCGGTGATGCTTCCCCACACGCTGCGCCTGATGGCTTCGCGGGTGCCCGAGGTTGTCGGTCGCGTGGCGGAAGCCCTGGGGGCGGAGCGCGCCGATGGGAGCCTGGCCGCGGAGCGCGCGGCGGCTCTGGCCGCTCGCGCGGGCCCGACCCGTCTGTCCGGGCTCGGAGTCCGGCCCGATTACCTGGACACGGTGGTATCTCAGGTGGTCGCGCGCCCCGAACTGGCGAACACGCCACACCCACCCGACGGGGCGGAACTGCGGCGCTACCTCGAGGCCGCCCTCTGAGCCCGTCGTGATCCACTGATCCTGCCGACCTTGGGCAAACTACCCTGCAAATAGGCGGTGAGGAGGTGGAGTCGACGTTTGTACGAAAGCCGTTCTGGACGCGTGTACGAGTGGCGTTCGGATGGAGCACGCGTGGCAGCGGTTAGGCTCCCGCCTCTTCTCATGGCCACCGACCAGACCGAGATGCTCTCCCGCCCCGCCACCGAGCTGGCCGCCCTCGTGCGTGACGGCACCGTCACCTCGCGCGAGCTCGTCGAAACCTCCCTCGGCCGCATCGAGGAGACCCAGCCGCAGCTGAACGCCTACACATCGGTGCACACCGACCTCGCCCTTGCCGACGCGGACGCGATCGGGCCAGGCGACGAGCGGCCCTTCGCCGGCGTGCCCATCGCCATCAAGGATCTCAGCGCGCCGATCGCCGGGCGCCGCCAGACCCAGGGCTCGGAGCTGTTCGGCGAATGGGTCCCCGACTACGACTCGTACGTCGTGCGGCGAATCAGGGAAGCGGGCTTCGTGATCGTGGGGCAGACGAGCGCGCCGGAGTTCGGCATCCTGCCGGTGACCGAGCCGCGCCGCTTCGGGCCCACGCGCAATCCGTGGAACACGAGCCGCACGCCCGGCGGATCGTCCGGTGGCTCGGCGGCGGCCGTGAGCGCGGGCACGGTGCCACTCGCCCACGCGAGCGACGGCGCCGGGTCGATCCGTATACCCGCCGCCTGCTGCGGCCTGGTCGGGCTCAAGCCGAGCCGGGGGCGCATCTCCCGCGGGCCGGATACCGGGGACTCCGCGCTCGTGACCGACGGGGTGGTCACACGGACGGTTGCCGACACGGCGGCGATGCTCGACCTGCTCGCCGGCTACGAGCTCGGTGACGCCACGTGGGCGCCGCCGCCGGCCGAGCCCTTCGTGATGCAGGCCACCCGGGAGCCGGGACGCCTGCGCATCGGGATGTTCACCACCCCACCGCTCGAGGCGCCGATCGACCCGGTCTCCGGGGGTGCGGTGAGCGACGCCGCGGCGCTGCTCGTCGAGCTCGGCCACGAGGTCGAGGATGTCGAGCCGCCGTGGGCGGGCGCCGAGCTTCTGCCCACCTTCACGGCGCTGTGGGCCCCGATGGTGGCGGTCGGCGTGACCTTCGGGGGCATGCTCGCTGGCCGTGAGCCCCGACCCGAGGACGTCGAGCCGCTCACGTGGGAGCTCTACCGGACCGCCTCCGAGCTCAACTCGATCGCCTATTCGGGGGCCGTCATCGAGCTCCAGGCCTACTCCCGCTCGCTGACCGCCTTTGCCGCCGACTACGACGTCCTGCTGATGCCGGCGCTTGCCCAGCGCCCGGTGGAGATCGGTGCGATCAACGCCATGGGCGTCGACCCGCTGGCCGAGTTCGCCAAGGCGGCGGCGTTCACCCCGTTCACGGCGGTGGCCAACCTGATGGGCGCGCCCGCCATCTCGGTGCCGCTGTTCCACGGGGACGACGGGCTGCCGCTGGCGGTGCAGTTCCTCGGCCGCGCGCTCGGCGAGGGAACGCTGTTGTCGCTCGCGGGGCAGCTCGAGACGGCGCGCCCGTGGGCGGACCGGCGACCGCCCGCCTGAGGGGCGCCCTGCCTAGCGGCTCGGACGGATTTCCTCGTGTGCGTCTCGCGCACGTCGAGTGCGGACGTCGGGCCGAGAGAGAGCTTTGTTGTGGTCGACGGGGGACTCTTGACGAGCGTGCGCGCTCGAACTATCTATCGGTAGATGGCGAGCGGCTTCAGGATCGCCGCGGGAGGGGATACCACCGCGTCAGCCATCCCTCTCTTCATATCTTGTTCCGCTTTGCGCCGCTCGGAACGCGGCAGCCCACCCAGTCCGAGGCTGTCGAGGAGGCTGTACTTCTCACAAGGTTTCAATCGTCGCTGCAGCGAGCCCACCACAACGCAATCGCCGCTGAGTCGGCTCAGTTCTCCGCGGAGATAGCTCTTGTCTAACGGGCAGATGAACTTGTACTTGGCCGCGCCGGCTGCATGGGCCACAACGGCTACCTCCTTCACCGCCTGGCCGAGGGCTGTCATACCTTCGATGGCCTCTTGGTCGGCGGCGGTTGGACCCTCACCTAAGGTCCACATGAGGTCGACGAGCGGCCCGACACCCTCCGCCAGCTCTGCGGCCTTATAGAACGAGGGAACCTTCAAAACGCTCTCGACAGCGAGCGCTTCACCGCGGCCGAGCTGCTGCCAGATGTTTTCATCGAACGCTTCGAGCCACTGAAGGGCGCCTTCGGCTTCGAGCAGCTGCTCAAGTCGCCGGTATGTGGCCTCCGGGGTCTGCCGCACCGTCCGGGTCGTGGTGTGTTCGCCAACAGCGCCGCTCGTCATTTCTCCGCCAACTGGGCCGGCCTTGAGGCGCCCTCCTCTTGAGCGCTCCTCCGTCGCAGTCTGACTGTGCTCCTCCTCTTCGTAGACGCCACCTTCAAGCTGCGACAGGTGCATGGAAGTAGTTGGTCCATCCAGATATAGATAGGTGCGAAGCAGGGCAGGCATCGCAAAACACCGTACCTCTCGAACCGGACGCCGGCGCGTGGCTCACTCTTCGATCAACGCGGTCGTCCGGCGGGGCGGGGCAGGCCCAGTCTCTAGCCCCGCCTGCTAGCTAGGCACGCTATGTCGTGTGGCTGCTCCGCCTCGGACGTGCTCCGGACGAGCGTCCGTGATAACGTACAGTTGCATGGCGACCACTGCAGTCGATCCCACCCGCGCCGAGCAGGAGAGCACCGGCGCCCGCATCCGTGCCCTGCGCGAGGCCATGGACCTCTCCCTGCGTGACCTCGCCCTGCGCAGCGGGGTCTCGGCCCAGATGCTCTCGCAGGTGGAGAGGGGGGAGACGAGCCCGACGCTGGCGCTTGCCGCCCGCATCGCCACCGGGCTCGACCTGTCCCTGTCCCAGCTCGTGCGCCTCGACGAGGGCGAGGGCGTGACCGTGGTGCGCAGCCACCAGCGCGCGACGGGCGGCGCGACCGCCCGGGGACACCGCTATGAGGTGGTCACGCCGCCGCTGCCCGGCCAGCGGGCCGAGGTCACCGTGCACACGCTCGCACCCGGCGCCGCCACAGGGGGCCCCGGCGACCCGCCCATGCACGAACCGGGCAGCCGCGAGACCGCGGTGGCCACCGCGGGTCGGCTGCGCCTGACCTGTGCTGGCGTCGAGCACCACCTCGAGGAGGGCGACGCCGTGACGTTCGACGCCGACCTTCCCCATCACTTCGACAATCCAACGACCGAAGAGGCGCGCTTCCTGGCCGTCGTCTCGGCCGGGCTCAGGAGGAGCTGACATGCCAAAGACGCTGCTCGACAAGATCTGGGAGGCCCACGAGGTCGCCCCGAGCCTGCTCTACATCGACCTGCACCTGGTCCACGAGGTCACCTCGCCGCAGGCCTTCGACGCCCTGCGCCTGGCCGGCCGCACGCTGCGCCGCCCCGACCGGACGCTCGCCACCGCCGACCACAACGTGCCCACCGACGGCTCCAACGCGGCCGCCCAGATCAGGGACCAGCTCTCGCGCGTGCAGGTGGAGACCCTGGAGCGCAACTGCCGCGAGTTCGGCGTGCCGCTCTACTCGATCGGGTCCGAGCGGCAGGGCATCGTGCACGTGATCGGGCCGGAGCTCGGCGTCACGCAGCCGGGCATGACCATCGTCTGCGGAGACTCCCACACCGCCACCCACGGCGCACTCGGAGCGCTCGCCTTCGGCATCGGCACGAGCGAGGTCGAGCACGTGCTGGCCACCCAGACCCTCCAGCAGCAGAAGCCCAAGGCCATGCGCATCAGCTACTCCGGAGAGCTCGGCTTCGGCGTCGGCGCCAAGGACCTGATCCTCGGCACGATCGGCCGCATCGGCGTCGAGGGTGGAGTCGGCTACGCGATCGAGTACGCGGGTCCGGCCATCGAGGCGCTGTCCATGGAGGGCCGTATGACCGTCTGCAACATGACGATCGAGGGCGGCGGCCGCGCCGGGATGATCGGCCCCGACGAGACCACCTTCGAGTGGCTCCACGGCCGCCCCGCGGCGCCGGTGCCGCTGCCGCGCGAGGAGTGGGCCGAGCTGCGCACCGATGCGGGCGCAGTCTTCGATCAGGAGGTGGAGATCGATGCCTCGGCGCTGTCGCCGCAGGTCACCTGGGGCACCACGCCGGGCATGGTGGCCCCGGTGAGCGGCGCGGTTCCAGAGCCCGCCTCCGAGGGCGAGGAGCGCGCGCTCGTGTACATGGACCTCGAGCCGGGGACCCCGATCGAGGCAATCGAGCTCGACCGCGTGTTCATCGGCTCGTGCACCAACTCGCGCATCGGCGACCTCCGCGCCGCGGCCGAGGTTGTGAAGGGCAAGCGCGTGAGCGAGCGGGTCAGTGCGATGGTCGTGCCCGGCTCCCAGCAGGTGAAGGCCCAGGCCGAGGCCGAGGGCCTCGACGAGGTGTTCCGCCGCGCGGGCTTCGACTGGCGCTCGGCAGGCTGCTCCATGTGCCTCGGGATGAACCCGGACACGCTCGAGCCCGGCGAGCGCTGCGCGTCGACCTCGAACCGCAACTTCGAGGGCCGGCAGGGCCGCGGCGGGCGATCGCACCTGGTGAGCCCGGAGATGGCGGCCGCCGCGGCCGTTGCCGGCCGCTTCGTCGACATCCGCGATTGGGAGGCCGCGTGAACGCCATCACCCTCATCGAGGGCAACATCTCGGTGCTGCGCCGCTCGGACGTCGACACCGACCAGATCATCCCCAAGCAGTTCCTCAAGCGCGTGGAGCGCACCGGCTTCGGCGAGTACCTCTTCTACGACTGGGCAAAGGAGCCGGGCTGGGACCTCGATCCCAACCCCATCCTCGTCACCGGGCGCAACTTCGGCTGCGGCTCCTCCCGCGAGCACGCGCCCTGGGCGCTCGAGGACTTCGGCTTCAAGGCGATCGTCGCCCCCTCGTTCGCCGACATCTTCTACTCCAACTGCACCAAGATCGGGCTGCTGCCGGTGATCCTTGGCGAGGAGGAGGTCGAGACGCTGATGGGGGAGACGAGCGCGCGGGTGGACCTCGAGCGGCAGCTCGTGTCGTTCGGCGGCCGTGAGGTGTCGTTCGAGACCGATCCGGAGATCCGCCGGCGGCTCCTGGCGGGACTCGACGACGTGGGCATCACCATGCAGCGGGGCGAGGAGATCGACGCCTACGAGCAGCAGCATGAGCGCTCGGGGCCGGTGACCACGGCGCTGTGAGCGGCGGCGCCTCCCACGATTGGGACGCCGACTGGTACGACCGCATCTCGGACCCCCAGCTCGCGTGGGGCCGAGAGGTGCTCGAGCGCCTGCCGCTCCGCGGCGACGAGGCGGTGCTCGACGCGGGCTGCGGCACCGGGCGGGTGACGCAGCTTCTCGTCGAGCGCCTGCCCCGTGGACGCGTGATCGGCGTCGACGCCTCGCCGTCCATGGTCGAGAAGGCGCGGGCGACGCTCGGCGGGGTAGCCGACGTACGCCTCGCCGACCTCGCGGACTTCGAGCTGGACGCGCCCGTGGACGCCGTCTTCTCGAACGCGGTGTTCCACTGGGTGCCGGATTCCGCGAAGCTGTTCGGTGCGCTGTACGCATGTCTCGTCCCCGATGGCCGGCTCGTGGCTCAGTGCGGGGGAGAGGGCAACGTGGCCTCCGTCAGCGCGGCCATCAGCGAGGCCGGGTCGCGGGCCCCGTTCGCCGAGTTCCGCCCCGACCTCGAGCGGGCGTGGACGTTCCGCTCGGCCGAGGCTGCGGCGCGCAGCCTCGAAGCCGCCGGCTTCATCGACGTGCGTTGCTGGCTCGAGCCGAAGCCGGTTACGCCGGCCGAGCCGCACCCGTACCTGGCCACCGCGGTGCTCCCACTGCACCTCGAGCGGCTGCCAGAGGAACTGCGCGAGCCGTTCGTCGCCGCGGTGGTGGAACAGATGCCGCGACCGACGACGCTCGACTACGTGCGGCTGAACATCGCGGCGCGGCGGCCGGGGGAGTAGAGGGCACCCCCGCGCCGCTTGTCGCCTTGTATGGGCTATGGCCCTTACGGAACGACAAGCGCGGGTCTCCGGGCCAGGCGTGGGGGCGAACCCGCCTCGCTTGTCGCCTTATCGGGGCTATGGCCCTTACGGAACGACAAGCGACAGGAGCCGGCTGTATCTGGACCCTGGCGACCGAGCAACACGGGGTCGTGTCCAGACGTCAGCTGCTCGCCGCGGGCCTGTCGTCCGACGCGGTGGCGCACCGAATCGCCACCGGGCGCCTCCATCGAATGCGTCGGGGCGTGTACGCGGTTGGGCGTCCGGAGCTGACGCGTGCCGGTGTGGCGATGGCCACCCTTCTGGCGTGCCGACCGGGGGCCGTCCTCAGCCACGGCAGTGCAGGCGACCTGTGGGGAATCGTCCGCCTCCCAACCGGGCTGATCGAGCTGTCCGTGCCCGGCACGGCGCCGGTGTGCCTGCCGGGGGTGAGGGTGCACAGGCGGTCCCTACCGGAGGCGGACATGACCCGACATCGCGCCGTGCCCGTCACGACCGTTGCGTGCACGCTCCTCGATCTGGCGGTTCGCTTGACCGTCGGTCGGCTCGAGGCCGCCATCAACGAAGCCGACAAGCTCGGCCTTATCTCGATCGAGGCGTTGCGCGTTGCGCTCGGAGCCTTCGCGGGACGCCGAGGCGTGCGGCCGCTTCGCAGCGCGCTCGACCGCCACACCTTCACGCTCACCGATTCCGAGCTCGAGCGGCGCTTCCTACCGCTGGCGCGCGCGGCCGGCCTGGGGCAGCCACGGACGCAGGACCGCCTGAACGGCTTCCGCGTGGACTTCCACTGGCCGGGGCTCGGTCTGATCGTGGAGACGGACGGCCTGCGCTATCACCGCACCCCGGCGCAGCAGGTGCGCGATCGGAGGCGCGACCAGGCGCATACCGTCGCGGGCCTGACCCCGCTGCGCTTCACCCATGCCCAGGTCGCGTTCGAGCCCGCCTATGTGCAGGCCACACTGCGGCAGGTCGCGGAGCGCCTTGGGGGTGAGGCGTCGCGCCGCCGGACTTGACCCAGCGGGGGCGGGCTCTCCCCCGGCCCGCTCAGCCCAGGCGGCGCTGCAGGCCCTTCGAGGCCGTGAGGGAGAAGATGTTCCGGACGCGTCGGGCCTTGCCGCCTCCGAAGCGCACCCGCACGAACGCCCGGACGGCGGTCTGACGCTGCTTCGCCACTCCTCGCTGGTGGGCTCTGGAGAGCCTCACCGAGAGGACTCTGCCCGTTCTGGGTGCCAGAGAGAAGGCCCTCGTACCGAGGCGCAGGTTGCCGGGCACGCCGCGCTTGGGCTTGCCCGTGGTGCGCAGCTTGAGCAGGCCGGCGCATGGCTTGGGCGAGGCGCAGTAGAGGCGCGTGCGGACCACCCCGCTGCGGGTGACCTTCCGAGGCTTGCCCGAGATGAGCAGGCGGTCGGGCGGCCGTTGCGGGCGGGGCTCGGGCAGCGGCCCGAGCGACTGCACGGGCTGCGACGGCGCAGGTCCGCCGCTCGCGGCCGTACAGCGGTCGCCGTCGAACTCGTAGGAGTAGAAGCCGCCCGTCATGTCCGCGGCCAGGGTGCAGCCCCTGTAGTTGAACATGTCCCAGATCTCCGGGTGCCCAAGCGGAAATGAGCTGAAGAACGGCATGATCGGCGGTGTCGCGAGACCCGCGATGGGCCTCGTGGGCTCTCCGCTCGGCACGACGAACGCGAGCTCCCTCGGCCGCTCCTGCTCCGCGCTCTCCCTGACGCCGTCGAATGCCTTCGTGGCATCGAGCTTGTACACACCGCCGTGGTAGTCGGAGAGGTAGATGTTGTTGCCAACGATCTGCTGGTTGTGAGGGGAGAATGTGAGGTTGCCGCCGGCGCGCCCAGCCGCGTTCTCCCAGGTGGCCACGAGGGCCTCCTGCGACTTGCGCTTGATGTTGGCCTCCGACTCGCCCTGCTGCGGAAGCTTGGAGAAGTCCGTGGCGTCCACGATCCACATCGGGCCAGGCAGGTTGCCGTTGCCCTGCGGTGGCGCGCTTCCGTCGGCTTGCTTGCGCCCGCATCCTGCCGCCACGTCCTCGTCTGACTGGGCATCGAGGACGAAGAGCTCGGCCGGCAACGTGACGTAGCGGCGGCCGTTGACGGTGGTCACGTCGATCGTGTGCGAGTACCAGTCTCGCTCGCACTCGGGGGTGAGGTCCCACTGAGCCAGGCGCTTGGGGCTCGCCGGATCGGTGACATCGAAGACCACGAAGGCGGTGTCGTTGCCAAAGCCGTCGGCGAGGTAGAGGAGGGTCCGACCGGTGAGCGGGTCCTCCTGGATGAAGGTGTCGTGCACCGAGCGCGACCCGATCAGGCCCACGGGGCGGACCTGCGGGATCCCTCCGGGCCGCTCGACCTTGGCGATGTTCACCCCGGCCGAGTTCTGGATCGAGAAGAGGTACTCGCCCGGCGCGCGCGCTCCGTTGGGCCCCGCCGCCGGCGCGGGTGGGATCACGTGCGAGCGAGCGGTGTGGGTGCCGGTGAAGCCCACGGCCGGGGTGTAGATCTGCACGAGCTGCGGTCGCGCGGGATCGGCCAGGCTGATGATCTCGACGCCTGGCGTGCCGGGGCGTCCGGCCGCGAGACTGGGGTCCGGGATCGAGCTCAGGTTCTGCACCGCCAGGTAGGCGACCTTGCCGTCGGCCGACAGGTCGACGAAGGCGCCGCAGTCGATGTCGATCGGCTGCGCGTCGCAATCACCGCTCTTGTACACGCTCAGGAGCTTTGGCTTGTCGGGCTGCTTGACGTCGAAGAAGAGGACCCCGCCCTTGGGAAAGGTCACGGCGACGGCTGCGATGTCGGCCTTCACGTCCATCTCGCCGAGAACCACGTCCTCGCGCCCGAACTCGCGCTTCAGCTCGTCCTTCAGCGGTAGGAACTCGCTCTGGGTCACGGCGCACTTGAACCCGGCGTGCTGGGAGATCTGCTGGTGGTCGTGCGGCGCGCCGTCGGGCATGGAGTCACGCGCGGCGCTCGTGCACGGGCCGGGGTTGGCGGCGGCCCGCGCCACCGCTGCCTCGTCGGTGGGGAAGAGCTGCCCCGTGCCCTCCTGGAGCATCGTACGGGCCGACAGGTCCGGCTTGAGCGAGGCCTTGGGCGGACCCGCAACATGCGCGACCGCGCTCGAAGCGCCGGCCGCCAGGCCGACGCACACCAAGACCGCAAGACGTCCCGCCCGTCTCATGCGAGGGCACCCTACCGGGCCACGGGGCGTTTTTCCATGACCAACTGTCGAGCCGCAACCGGCCGGATGTCCAGTCCGCCCTAGGCTCCCGCCACCCGTGAGCGCATCACCCCCTCTCATAGTCGCCCTCCCCGGCGACGGCATCGGCCCCGAGATCATGGCCTCCGCCCGGCGGGTGCTCGACGCCCTGGGCCCCTTCGAGATAGAGGAGCACGTCGTGGGAGGGGTCTCGATCGACGCGCACGGCACCGCGCTCACGGCAGAGACCCTGGAGGCATGCCGTCAAGCAGACGCCGTCCTCCTCGGGGCGGTCGGAGGCCCCAAATGGGACAGCACCGACCCGGACGCCCCGCGCCCGGAGCAGGGCCTCCTTGGCCTCCGGAAGGGCCTCGAGCTGTTCGCCAACCTCAGGCCCGTCCGCCCGAGCCCCGCCCTTCTCGACGCCAGCCCGCTCAAGCGCGAGCGCATCGAGGGCACCGACCTGCTGGTGGTGCGCGAGCTCACCGGCGGCATCTACTTCGGCGACCGCGGGCGGAAGAACGGCTCGGCCTACGACACCTGCACCTACTCGACGGAGGAGATCGAGCGCATCACCGAGGTCGCCTTCCGATTCGCCCGGCGCCGGGTCACGAGCGTCGACAAGGCCAACATCCTCGAGACCTCGCGGCTGTGGCGCGAGACGGTCACGCGCATGGCCGCCGGGCGCGCCGACGACGGCGTCGAGCTCGAGCACCTGCTGGTGGACAACGCCGCCATGCAGCTCGTGTCGCGGCCCGCGGACTTCGACGTGATCCTCACCGAGAACCTGTTCGGCGACATCCTCTCCGACGAGGCCGCCATGCTCACGGGCTCGATCGGGATGCTTCCGAGCGCCTCCGTGGGGGCGGGCGGACCGGGTCTCTTCGAGCCGGTGCACGGCTCGGCGCCCGACATCGCCGGGACCGGCCGCGCCAACCCGCTGGCCATGCTCGGCTCAGTGGCGATGATGCTGCGCTACGGCCTCGGCACGGAGCACCGGGCCGCCGCCCTAGAATCGGCCATCGACCGCGCGCTCGAGGACGGGCTTCGGACCCCCGATCTCGGCGGCGGGGCCACCACCGAGGAGGCCACGGAGGCGGTCCTCGGCAATCTGCACAGAGAAGGAGTCAAGTGAACACGGCGGAGCTGATCTGGATGAACGGCGAGCTGGTCGCCTGGGAGGACGCCCGCGTGCACGTGCTCACCCACGCCCTGCACTACGGCACGGGCGTCTTCGAGGGCATCCGCGCCTACGACACCGAGCGTGGCACCGCGATCTTCCGCCACACCGATCACCTCGACCGCCTGCGACGCTCGGCCGAGCTGTACTACATGGAGCTGCCGTTCTCGCAGGGCGAGCTGCGCGAGGCCACGCACGAGCTGGTGGCCCGCAACGGCCTGAAGAGCTGCTACATCCGTCCGCTCGCCTACCGCGCCTACGGTCCGATGGGGCTCGATCCCATGAGCAACCCGGTCGAGGTCTCGATCGCCGCGTGGGAGTGGGGCTCCTACCTCGGCGATCAGGGCAAGCGCGACGGCATCCGCGCCCGTGTGTCCTCCTGGCGGCGCATCTCCGAGGACTCCCTGATCCCCCAGTCGAAGGCCTCGGGCCAGTACCTCAACTCGGTGCTCGCGAAGATCGAATCCACCAAGGCCGGCTACGAGGAGGCGATCCTCCTCGACCAGCGCGGCAACGTGTGCGAGGGCACGGGGGAGAACGTGTTCGTGGTTCGCGACGGCGTGATCCTCACCCCACCGCCCACCGCAAGCATCCTCGACGGCATCAGCCGCAAGTCGGTGATCGAGATCGCACGCGATCTCGGCTACGACGTGGTCGAGCGCGACATCACCCGGGCCGAGCTGTCGCAGGCCGACGAGGTGTTCCTCACCGGCACCGCGGCCGAGCTCGTGCCCGTGCGCGAGATCGACGACCATCCGCTCGGCCCCCCCGGCGAGACAACCCGGAACGTGCAGGCGATCTTCGAGGACGCCCTCCACGGGCGCACGGAGCGCTACGCGCACTGGCTCGACGTGGTGCAGGTACCCTCGAGGGCATGAACGCCGTGGGATTCGAGCGCCCGTGCTCCTCGCGCTTGCGCGAGCAGCGAATTACGGACGCCGCCGCGCACTAGCGCGGTCGCAGGCCTCCGTCCGTTTTCCTCGAATCACCTAGTAACGAAAGGCGTTTTCCAAGTGGCCGACTCGGTCCTCCTCTACGACACCACCCTCCGCGACGGGATGCAGGGCGAGGGCATGTCCCTGTCCGTCGACGAGAAGCTGCGCGTGGCCCACGCGCTCGACGAGCTCGGTGTGCACATGATCGAAGCCGGCTTCCCCGGCTCGAACCCGAAGGAGATGGAGCTCTTCCAGGTGCTCGAGTCCGAGCGCTTCGACCATGCGGAGATCGCAGCCTTCGGGATGACGCGCCGTCGCGGCGCCCGTGCGTCCGACGATCCCAGCCTGCGAACCCTCGCCGACTGCTTCACGCCGGTGTGCACGCTCGTAGGCAAGACGTGGGCACTGCACCTCCGGAAGGTCACCAAGGTCGACCCGGAGGAGAACCTGGCGATGATCGCGGAGTCGGTGGGCTTTCTCCGCGACGAGGGCAAGCGCGTGATCTACGACGCCGAGCACTTCTTCGACGCCTTCCGCGACGACCCGGCCTATGCCCTTCGCTGCCTGCGTGCGGCCGTCGAGGCCGGGGCCGAGAACGTGACGCTGTGCGATACCAACGGCTCGTCGCTCCCCACCCAGGTGACCGAGGCCACAGAGCGCGTGCTGGCGGAGCTCGGCCCGGCTGTCTCCGTGGGCATCCACACCCACGACGATGCCGGCTGCGGGGTGGCCAACTCCATCGTGGCGGTGCAGCACGGCGCACGCCTGGTGCAGGGCACGATGAACGGCTACGGAGAGCGCTGCGGGAACGCCAACCTGGTGTCGATCGTGCCCGCGCTGCAGCTCAAGCTCGGATACGACTGCCTCGACCCGGCGCTGCTGCCCCGGCTCACCGAGACCGCCCACCTCGTCGACGAGCTCTGCAACGTCCGTCCCGATCCCAACCAGCCGTACGTGGGCAGGAACGCCTTCGCGCACAAGGGCGGCATGCACGTGGCCGGCGTCACGCGCGATGCGCGCACGTTCGAGCACGTCGATCCCGCCGCCGTCGGCAACGATCGCCAGCTGCTCATCTCCGAGCTGGCCGGACGGGGAACGGTGCAGGCTCGCGCCGAGAAGGCGGGCGTCGCGCTCAGCACGGGGCAGGCCGCCAAAGCTGTCGAGCGCGTGAAGTCGCTCGAGCACGAGGGCTTCCAGTTCGAGGCCGCCGACGGCTCGTTCGACCTGCTGATCAGGCGCGAGGCCGGCGCCCACGAGCCGCTCTTCAGGCTCGAGTCGTTCCGGGTGATCGTGGAGAAACGCGAGGATGGCCGCGTACAGACCGAGGCCACGATCAAGATCTGGGTCGACGGCGAGCGCTACGTGCGCACCGCCGAGGGCAACGGCCCGGTGAACGCGCTCGACTGCGCGCTGCGCGCGGCGATCGGCGAGACCTATCCGCACCTGCGCGACATCGCCCTGACCAACTTCAAGGTGCGCATCCTGGATGAGCGCAAGGGCACGGGCGCGGTCACCCGGGTGCTCCTCGACGCAAGCGACGGCGTCGATACGTGGGGCACCATCGGCGTCTCGGAGAACGTGATCGAGGCGAGCTGGGACGCGCTCGTGGACTCGCTCGAGGCCGGCATGCTGCCCGGTCGCACCGAGCACGCCCGCCGCGGGGCGCCCAGGCCGGCAGCAGTACAGCCTCCCGCCGGGCGGTGAGCCGGGAACCGGTCCCGCTCGCCCGACCGGTGATCGACGCGCGCGAGGAGGAGCTCGTGCTCAAGGCCCTGCGCTCCCGGCGCCTGTCGCTCGGTCCGCGCCTCGCCGAGTTCGAGGCGGCCTTCGGCGCGTGGCTCGGAGCCGACCACGTGTCCGCGGTGTCGAGCGGCACCGCCGCCCTCCATCTCGGCGTGCGCGCAGCGGGCATCGAGGCAGGCGACGAGGTGGTGACCTCGCCGTTCTCGTTCGTGGCCTCGGCCAACAGCGTGCTCTACGAAAGAGCGCGCCCGGTGTTCTGCGATATCGACCGCCGGACGCTCAACATCGACCCCGAGGCCGCCGCCGCGGCGGTGGGCGAGCGCACGTCGGGCCTCCTGCCGGTGCACATCTTCGGGTACCCGGCCGACCTGCCCGCCATCGAGCGCCTGGCGGCCGCCCGCGGCCTGTGGATCGTCGAGGACGCCTGCGAGGCCCTCGGCGCCCGGCACTCCGACGGCCGGGTGGTCGGCGCCCGCGGCAACCCGGCCACCTTCGGCTTCTACGCCAACAAGCAGCTCACGACGGGCGAGGGGGGCGTGCTGGTCAGTTCGTCAGCGGAGATGAAGGAGCGCGTCGACAGCGAGCGCAACCAGGGGCGCGCCCCGGACATGGGGTGGCTCGACCACGACCGGCTCGGCTTCAACTACCGCCTGTCGGACCTGGCCTGTGCGCTCGGGATCGCGCAACTCCAGCGACTGGACGAGATGCTCGCGGCGAGGGCCCGTGTGGCCGGGCTGTACAACGAGGCACTCGGGGGGATCGAGGGGCTCGAGCTGCCGTGCCCCGACAGTGGGGGGGACCGCCGCGGTTGGTTCGTCTACGTCGTCCAGCTTCCGCCGCGAGTGAGCCGCGACCGCGCTGTCGAGGCGCTGCGTGCGCGTGGCATCGACTCCAAGCCGTACCTGCCCGCCATCCACCTGATGAGCTTCTATCGCGAGCGCTTCGGTCACCGGGAGGGGGAGTTCCCGGTCTGCGAGGACGTCGCGGCGCGCTCGCTGGCGCTTCCCTTCTTCCCGGACCTCGACGAGGCGCAGGTCGCCCGCGTGACGGAGGCGTTGCGGCAGATCCTCGCCGCGCGCGGCGACGATATCTGAGCGCGGAGACGTCGCGAGGATCGTGAGTTCAGGCAGGGGCTTCAGTTCTGGCCACAGGCGCCGATAGGGGCGGCAGGGGAAGGGACTCCTCCGCCAACGTAGCCACCCCACACCGGAGGTAGTCCCTTGGATCGCATCAGCACCCGACCCGTCCGTACCGCAGCGATGACGCACCCGCTGGATCGCAGCCTGGCTGCTCGAACGGGCGGCGCCGCGGCGGGAGCCCGCTGCCATACTGGTCGAGTGCGGGAGCGGGTGGTGGTCCCTCAGCGGAGGAAGCAGCAGGTTTCGCGCCGGACGTCCCAGATGGTCGGTGCGGTTGGATTCGTCATGGCCGCGCTGCTTCCCGTGGCCCTCTGGCATCGGGCCATCGGGGCCATCGCCAGCGATTTCCGGCTGGAGCTCGAGTACCTCGTGACCGGTTGGACTGCCTACACGCTGATCGGGCTCGGCCTGCTGTTTGCGATCCCCGTGGTCATCTCCATTGGCCGCTCGCCAACCGACCGCCTCTATCCCCGCAGCCGGCAGGCCTACGCCGGCTGGGCCGTGTCGCTGTACCTGCTGGGCTTCGCGCTCGCCATGCAGGTCGCACCGCTGGCCGAGCCCTTCGTCTCGCGCTAGCGGCGCCGGCCGCGGTGGCGTGGGCCCCCGGGACGTGCCTGGCCGGGCCTAGACTCACCGGCCCGATGTCACGCTTCAACGCCCCTCAGGACCCCGTCTTCCAGGCGCTCAACTCGTCGGTGGCCTTCGACTACCGGCTTGCGCCGTACGACCTCGAGCAGTCCCGCGCGCACGCCCGCATGCTCGCCGCGAGGGGGATCATCGACAGCGCCGACCTGGCCGAGCTCGAGCGCGGTCTGGCCGATGTCGGGGTGGAGATCGATGACGGCCGGTTCGAGGTCCGACCCGACGACGAGGACATACACATGGCCATCGAGCGACGCCTCACGGAGCTCGTGGGGGCGGTGGGGGGGAAGCTCCACACGGCGCGCTCGCGCAACGACCAGGTGGCCACCGACGTGGCCATGTTCACCCGCGCACACTCGCTCACGGCCGTCGAGTCGCTCACGGCCCTCATGAGCACGCTCCTCGAGCTGGCCGAGCGCCACCTCGACTGGCCGATGCCGGGCTACACGCACCTGCAGCGCGCCCAACCCGTGTACCTCTCGCATCACCTGCTCGCCTACTTCTGGAAGTTTCGCCGCGACCTCCAGCGCTTCGACTTCTGTCTGACCGGCACGGGCGAGCTGCCCCTCGGGGCTGGCGCTCTGGCCGGCGTGAACTTCGACACCGACCGCGCGGCGGTGGCCGCGGAGCTCGGCTTCGTCGGCGTGAGCGCCAACTCGATCGACGCCGTGTCCAACCGCGACTTCGTGCTCGACTACGTCGCCGCGGCGGCCACGTGCGCCACCCACCTGTCGCAGCTCGGCGCCGAGATCGTCCTCTGGTCGAGCGAGGAGTTCGGCTTCTGCGAGGTCGCCGACACCTTCGCGTCGGGGTCGAGCATCATGCCGCAGAAGAAGAACCCGGACGCCGCCGAGCTTCTGCGCGCCAAGGCGCCGCGGGTGGCCGGCCACCTGGTGGCCCTGCACGGCGTCCTCCACGGGCTGCCGCTTGCCTACAACAAGGACCTCCAGGAGGACAAGGAGCACCTGTTCGACACCGTCGACACGCTGGAGCTGTCGCTTGCCGCGGCAGAGGGAATGCTCGCGGCCATCTCGTTCAGGCGCGAACGTCTGGCCGCCGCGGCCGCCGACGAGTTCGTGGCCGCCACCGACATCGCCGACCTCCTGGTGCGGCGTGGGGTGCCGTTCCGGGAGTCGCACGGGATCGTCGCCGGCTTGGTGCGCCACGCGCTCGAGCGCGGCAAGGCGCTCTCCGAGCTCTCGGAGGCGGAGCTTGAGGAGCTGGCGCCGCAGCTCGACGGCGACTTCTACCGGCTCCTGGAGGCGGGTCAGCCACTCGAGTCGAAGGTGTCGGAGGGTGGCACCTCGCTCGCGCGCGTGCGTGAGCAGCTCGAGCGCGCGCGGCGGGTCGTGGAGGGAGCGGCAGCTTGAACTTGGATCCAGGTTGAGGGTGGCGGCTGGGGGCCCGGCCGCCACCGCGTCCGCATCGGACCCGCGCGCGACAGCGTTCTACGCGCGCGATGTCCACGCTGTCGCCCGCGACCTGATCGGCTGCGTGCTGTGGCACGGGCCGGTCGCGGGCCGCATCGTCGAGACCGAGAGCTACCACGAGGACGAGCCGGCCTGCCACGCCCACATCGGCCTCACGGCGCGCACCGCGACGCTCCTCGGGCCACCGGCCATCGCCTACGTGTACCGGTCCTACGGCATACATGCCCTTCTCAACGCCGTCACCGGGGACGACGGCGTGGGGGCCGCGGTGCTGATCCGAGCGCTCGAGCCCCTCGAGGGCGTGGAGAAGATGAGGGAGCGTCGCGGAGCAGTGACGGACCGCGACCTCTGCTCAGGCCCCGGCAAGCTGACCCAGGCGCTCGGCATCGGTCTGGATTTGAACGGCAAGTCGCTCGTGAGCGGCCCGGTCGAGATCCATCCACCCGAGCCGGTGCCGGCACCGGAGGTCGTGACGGGACCCCGGGTCGGCATCACCAAGGCGGCCCACCTCCCATGGCGCTTCTGCGACGCCTCCAGCGTATTCGTGTCGCGGCCGTGGCCGCCGGCCATGCGCCGCTGAGAGCGCGCTCAGCGCAGGCTCAGCGGCCGGTGTCCGGCGGGCCCCCCTGGGGGGTCGCCTCCGGCGGGGTGCCCGGGGTGGGAGCCGGCGGCGGCGCTGGAACGGGGGCCGGTGGAGGAGCCGGCGCCGGCTCGGGTACGGGGGCGGGTGTCACGGGCGCCGGCGTGGTGGGCACGGGCTCGGAGGGCACGACCGGAGCCACCGGCGCCTCCGGGACGGGCTCGGGCGCCGGCAGGGCCAGACCGTCGCCTTCGTTCTGGAGCTCGATCACCGCCGCCATGAAGTCGTGCCAGATCTCGGCCGGGAACGTTCCTCCGGCCACCGGCTGGCCGCCGAACTCGGTGAGCATCGGCTTGGTGCGGTCGGCGTATCCCACCCACACGCACGCCGTGAGCTCCTCCGTGAAGCCGCAGAACCAGGCGTCGCCGTAGTTCTCCGTCGTGCCGGTCTTGCCCGCGGCGAACTCGCCGATCGCGGCATTGGTGCCCGTCCCGCCGGTGACGACTCCTTCGAGCAGCGAGGTGGCCTTCTCAGCGACGTCGTCCGGGAACACGCGAACCTCTTCGCGGTCGTTCGTGGTCTCGAACCTGCCCTCCTTGGTGACCTCCTTGATCCCCGAGGGACTGAGGTTGGGCGCGAGCTCGCCCTGAACGCGCTTGCCGCCGTTTGCGAGCGTCGAATAGGCGTAGGCGAGCTCAAGCGGAGTGAGCCCCTCCTCGAGACCGCCCAGCGTCATGGCCGGGTTGGTGGACACCGGTGTCCGTATGCCCATGTCGTGGGCGAGCCGCGCGATGTTCTTCGTGCCCACCTTCAGCCCGAGCTCCGCGTACACGGAGTTGTCCGACCGGGCCGTAGCGCTGGCGAGCGAGGCCGATCCCGAGTAGCTGCTCTCGTAGTTCTCCACCACGAAGTTCGAGTTGGGGCGGCCCGGATAATCGAGCACCTTGCGCCGCGACTCGAAGACGTCGGTCGGCTTCACGCCCTGTTTGAGGGCTTCGATCAGGGTGAAGGTCTTGATGGCCGAGCCAGGCTGGCGGTGGCCGTTGGTCGCGAGGTTGAAGGGCTTGTCCTCGAAGCTGTCCCCGCCCACCAGCGCCCTCACCTCGCCGGTGTTGTTATCGATGGCCACCAGGGACGCGCTCGGCCCGGGGTCGGGCAGCCGGCCATCCACCGCTTCCTCGGCGGCCTTCTGCATCTCCAGGTTGAGCGTGGTCCTCACCTTGAGGCCGCCGCCGAAGACGTCAGCCGCTCCGTAGCGATCGACCAGGTGCTGGGTGACCCAGGTCGAGAAGTACGGCTGGGTCGACTCCGGCTTCGGGACGTTGATGTCCTCCGCCGCGGGCAGCGCCTTGGTCAGCGCGGTGTCGTAGGCCTCGCGCGTGATCAGTCCCTGCTCGAGCATGCGCCCGAGCACGAGATCGCGACGCTCGCGCGACTCCACCGGATTCTGCAGCGGGTCGTACTTGGAGGGTGAGGCGATCAGCCCGGCGAGCAGCGCCGCCTCGTGCGGTTCCACGGTGAGCGCGGCGCGCTCACCGTCGGCGTACTGCTTGTCCTCCTCGCCGAAGTAGGTCCGCACCGCCGACTCCACGCCGTAGGCGCCGTTTCCGAAGTAGATGGTGTTGAGGTACTGGGTCAGCACCTTCTGCTTCGACCACTTGCGCTCGAGGTGGTAGGCGAGCGCCGACTCGCGCAGCTTCTGGAAGACGGAGCGGTCCCCCTGCGCCGCGAGGGCGTTCTTCACGAACTGCTGGGTGATCGTGGAGCCACCCTGGACCGCCCCCCCGCGACGGATGTCGGTGTACAGGGCGCGGGCGATCCCCGCGTAGTCGACGCCATCGTGCTCGAAGAAGCGCTTGTCCTCGACCGCGATGATCGCGTTCTTGATGTTCGGCGAGATCTCGGTGTCCCTGAGAAGGATCCGGTTGCGATTGCCCGTCAGCTTGGCGAAGACCTTGTCGTCGCCGTTGGCATCGTTGTCGTCGGCCACGAGCTTCGAGTTCTGGCTGGCCTCGAAGCCGGCCTGGTCGCTGAGCCCGTCTATGTCGCTCGCAACCGCCATCATCATCCCGAAGACGGTCGAGATCACGGCCAGGATGGACAGGCCCGCGAGGATGAAGGCGAGGCGCAGCTTCTTGACCTTCGGACGGGCCGGCTGCGGCGTCGAGGGGGCCGGCCGCCCGGAGGAGCCGTTGCCGGCCAGGCCACGAGGCGTAGCAGGCCGCGGAGGTTGTTTCAGGACAGTCAGCTTGATTACCGGCGTTCCGGCGGGTTCGCCACGGAAAGGGACGGCGGAGGAACTCTTCCCACGGGCGCGTCCAGCGGCGGCGAGTCTAGCATTGGACAGGTGACGGAACCCGCCGCCAAGGCCAGTCGGATACTGCTGCGGGGTACCGCCGAAGCGCTGCCGGAAGGAGCCCTGGAGCGCAAGCTCGAAGAGGGCAGGCCGCTGCGGGTGAAGCTCGGAATCGATCCGACCGCCCCCGATCTCCACCTCGGGCACACCGTCGTGCTGCGCAAGCTGCGCCAGTTCCAGGACCTGGGCCACCTGGTGGTCCTGATCATCGGCGACTACACGGCCCGGGTCGGGGATCCGAGCGGCCGCTCGGCGATACGGCCGGTGCTCGACCCGGCCGTGATCGACCGCAATGCCCTCACTTTCCAGCAGCAGGCCTTCACGGTGCTCGACCCCGGACGCACCGAGGTACGCCGCAACGGCGAATGGCTCGACATGCCGATGGAGGATCTGTTCCGGCTGGCCCGGGTCTCGACGGTGGCCCAGATCCTCGAGCGTGACGACTTCGCCAAGCGCTACGCGGCCGGGGATCCCATCTCGGTGCTCGAGCTGCTCTACCCGCTGCTCCAGGGCTACGACTCGGTGGCCGTCCGTGCCGACGTGGAGCTCGGCGGGACCGATCAGACGTTCAACCTCCTGCTGGGACGTGACATTCAGCAGGCCTATGGGATCGAGCCGCAGGCGGTCCTGACCCTGCCGATCCTTCCCGGTACCGACGGCGTGCGCCGGATGGCGAAGAGCTCGGGCAACTACGTGGGCGTCACCGAGGAGCCGGCCGAGATATTCGGAAAGCTGATGCGGGTCCCAGACGCGGCGATGCCGGTCTACCAGGAGTTGCTGCTGGACGCCGCCATCGACACATCGCGGCCGGCCGTCGAGTCCAAACGGGCGCTGGCACGCGAGCTGACCGAGCGCTTTCACGGGCCCGACGCGGCAAGCGCGGCCGAGGAGCACTTCGATCGCCTCCACGTTCGCCACGAGGCGCCGGAGGCGGTGGAGGAGGCGCCGCTTCCACCCGGGGACCCCGTGCACCTTCCGGCCCTCATCGCCGACGGCTTCGGTGTTTCCCGTTCCGACGCCCGCCGGCTGCTGGCTCAGGGCGGCGTGAGGCTGGACGGCAAGGCGCTCGACGGGTCGAGCCTGGACATTGCCGCCGCCCGCCTCGACGGGGCCGTGCTCCAGCTCGGCCGGCGCCGGTTCAAGCGCTTTCGCGGCGTTCCCGCCGCGGCCGACGAGGGGCGCCGAGGGGGCCCGCGGCCTTGACGTCCGCACGCGTCGTCCGCTATGGTTGCCGGTCCCTCGATGGACCTTGAGAAGAGCTACCGGGAGTTGGGCAGGGCCTAGGCCGAGCGGAAACGTGCGGTTGACGGACCCGGCCCCTCCGAGAAGGGGCCTTCTTTTTGCCCTGAGGACGCTGTGGAAGGGCGGAATCCCCGCCCGGAGCGCGTGACGGTCCTTGAAAACTCAACAGCATGTGCGACCGGAGTCGAAAGACTTCAGTCGCGTCCAGGTTCGACCGTGGTCCCTGGCCTTCTTGGTCCGGGACGACGGCTTACTGAGTAAAGAACAAACCCGTCAGCTCCGAGGTCGGCGCGTGTGTACTTGCACCGACCGGGTAGTACGGACTGACAGCTTTCCTGACTAGACAGTGAAACCGGCGGGCTCCGCTCGCCGGATGACACGCCAGTCTTTTACGGAGAGTTTGATCCTGGCTCAGGACGAACGCTGGCGGCGTGCTTAACACATGCAAGTGGAGCGACGAACCAGGCTTCGGCCTGGGGCAAAGCCGCGAACGGGTGAGTAACACGTGGGTAACCTGCCCCAATGATCGGGACAACTCGGGGAAACTCGGGCTAATACCGGATGTGCCCGCCTCGCATCAGTGAGGCGTGTAAAGGAAGCTTCGGCCTCCGCATTGGGATGGGCCCGCGGCCCATTAGCTTGTTGGTGAGGTAACGGCTCACCAAGGCTGCGATGGGTAGCTGGTCTGAGAGGACGATCAGCCACACTGGGACTGAGACACGGCCCAGACTCCTACGGGAGGCAGCAG